>Ga0302292_1002549_pt1 | contig 10844 bp, 8 predicted proteins | sample III_Fen_N2_1_FD_194553 | JGI IMG/M metagenome (GOLD analysis project Ga0302292, IMG submission 194553) | Peat permafrost microbial communities from Stordalen Mire near Abisko, Sweden - III_Fen_N2_1 | ecosystem: Environmental > Terrestrial > Soil > Wetlands > Permafrost | place: Sweden: Abisko...
ATACAAATATCTACTGTATTGAAACAGGGAAAAATGAAATAGTCAAAAATATAAATAGTGATTTTACTTTACCTCAATTTTTTGCAATTCAAAACAATGTATTATATGCTTTAGTATATCCTTTTGAAGTTGAGAAATATATAAACAAAAATAATTTAGATAGTTCAAGTATTAAAGTTCTCAATAATACTAATGATGAATTAAATCCTCTGATTGTAAAATATTATCTCAAATAATAGACTTAATATATAAATATATGTATAAAATATCTTTTTATTATTTTAGTACAATTCTTTTTTTCTTTGTCCTCACATCTTGTAAAAATAAAACCGATGATCCCAAAACAATAGTTCAAATATGGAATGGAAAAGAAGTGAAAATTCCAGCCAGTTTAGATTTCAAAAGTTTAGGGAATGACACTTCAAGTTCAAATATACTTAAACATCGGTATAAAGTTTTAGTATATCTCGATTCAAATGGATGTATAGCATGCAGATTAAACTTACCCATATGGAAAACCTATATAGATAGTTGCCAACAGAATCATATCAATGTAGGCTTTTTATTTGTTGTACAATCAGTAGATTATAAGATATTTGAGCAAAAATTAAAGAATTATAATTTCACTTATCCAATTATCTATGACCGTTATGATCTATGGAACAAACTCAATGATTTCCCAGAGGATGAGGAATTTAGAACTTTTTTATTGAATGAAAATAATCATATAATATTAATTGGCAATCCGATTAACAACAAAAAGATACGTAAATTATACGATTCTGTTTTGACAAGCAGGAAATCAGGAAATTTAAAATTCAAAAAAAAGACAGATGTCAACATGCCTTTATTAAAAAAAACAACTTTAAAATTAAATACTGATTTTGTTGATCTTGGTAAATTCTCTTACAAAACAATTAAACGAACTTCTTTTAAACTATTAAACACAGGTACACAATCACTTATAATACAATCAGTCAATACTTCTTGCGGTTGTACAGTGGCAAAATTTGATAATGAACCTGTAGCAAAAGGTAAAACTGCGACTGTGATTTTAGAGTTCAAGCCAATTTCGACTGGCTATTTTCGTAAAACGGCAGATGTAGTATGTAACGCACGCAATGGATTTGTGCATTTAACAATTAGTGGGGAAGTAGTAGAGAAATAAGGGAACAGGTAGAAGTCATTGGATAGCAACTAACAGGTCATAGTCAACAACTTTACATATTATAAATCTAAAAATGAAATGAAACTTTAGTAATTCAGTACCCCTTTAGGTTTCGGTGTGAGTGTTCGATATAGCTCACGCCGAAGTCTAAGTCTAAGTCTAAGTCTAAGTCGAACGGGATTAGAGGACTATTTTGTTTCTTGAGAGTTAATAATTGATTATCAATTCTTGTCTACTACAAATTTAATTTTCCGCTTATCAATGGGTTTTGAATTTATGAAAATAAAATTTCGTTTACAAAATGTCTTGAAAATAACTCTTCAGGTATCGATTTTGATTCTTGGAAGTATTATCCTGACAATTATTCTCAAAGTGTTTTGTCTTGCTTCTTTCAAGGTTCCATCGGGTTCGATGGAACCCACTTTGAAAATAGGTGATTATATTCTGGTAAACAAAATGATATTAGGTCCAAGGATTTTTAAAGACTGGAAATTCTGGGCGGATGGCAACTGGAAAATGAAAAGATGGAAAGGATTACGTGGCATTAGGCGGAATGAGATATTGGTATTTAATTTCCCAATAACGAATAACGATTGGAGTAAAATAGAAATGGATTTTAATGCTCATTATGTAAAACGATGTGTTGGTATTCCGGGCGATACTTTCTATATTGAGAATGGAATTTATAAAATAATGGGTAGTACTGATACTCTGGGAGCATATTGCAATCAATTGGCTTTATCTACTATGAATGATTCTACCTTGAATAAGGTTGTTTTTAATTGCTTTCCTTTTGATACTATCCATCATTGGACTATGAAAAATTTCGGGCCTTTCTATATCCCAAAGGCAAAGGACAGGATTCAGATTGATGATAAGAATATTGAATTGTATCGGAAAATGATTGTTTACGAAACAGGAAAAAGTATTGAAACTAAAAACAACTTAATTACACTGGGAGGTAAACCCCTGAAAGAGTATGTTTTTAAGATGAACTATTACTTTATGGCCGGGGATTATATCATGGATTCCAAGGATTCTCGGTATTGGGGTCTCTTGCCCGAAGATCATATAATAGGCAAGGTGAGTTTTATTTGGAAATCGGAAGATGAAAACAGCGGGAAGTTCAGGTGGGAAAGGTTTTTTAAAGGGGTGTAAAAAACAACCCCCAACCCCTAAAGGGGAGTAAGACGCAGTTACTTATTAAATAAAAAATGAAACAAAATTCTTTATCTACAAATATCAGAACCCGGATCTTTAAGTCCCCCTTCTTGCTCCCCTCTCCTCAAGGAGAGGGGCTGGGGGTGAGGTTTCTTTCCTTTTGTCTTGTACTATCCACCGTTTTTGCAGTGGATGAAACCTTGGCAAATGGTGTAGTGTCTGCCAAGTATTTCTGGTTTTATGGGGCTATGGGAGTTACTGCCCTTTTTTCATTGTTGGCGTATGGATGTAGAAGAACTGCCTGTAAGTTTTATCCAGCGGATGTTTTACTGACTTTGTTTACATGTTTTGTGCTGGCAGTAAATTACTTTGTTTACGGTAATACATTTTCTACTAAATGGGTACTGTTGGTACAGCTCTTGTTATTGTTCGTTTATTTCAGGATAGCTCTGCAAGATAAGACCCTGCGTTTTTATATTACCGTGTTTTTTGTTTTAACTGGTTTGGTGGAAGCTGTATGGGGTTTAAGGCAACTTTATGGGTTCACCCCTTCCTACCACAATTTATTTAAACTTACAGGGTCATTCTTTAATTCAGGACCTTATTCAGGTTATTTGGCAGTGGTTGCACCTTTGGCACTTCACGCTATGCTCAAAGACGCTGTGTTTTTCAAACGAAAGTTCTTTATCGGTTTTTTACCGCATTATTTGCGTTTTACTGTTTCAATATTTGCTTTTGCAGGTATAGTTTTAGTACTTCCTGCCTCTATGAGCCGTGCTGCATGGATTGCCACAGTGGTGGGTTGTGGTTTTGTGTTATCGCTCTATTATTTACAGAAAAACCACGTCAGGGATTCTTTAATCCGGCAGCGAAAAAAAGTAATTTTATTCCTGTTTATCGGCGTTGTTTTGCTTGCTTGTGGGGTAAAGGGTATGTAATTTATCAGTTAAAAAAGAATAATTACAACATATCACACCATAGCTGCCGGAAATGTACTGCCAATTACAAAATCTGATCTCTTCAAAAGACCTTTAAATATAAAGACTGTTATATCTTTCTTGTTCATTTTTTTTTTTTTTTCTGCTTTTAACAATTTCCATTTTTAATTTTAAATACTTTGATAGTAATTTTAGATATATTTTGATTTAATGCATAAAATACATGAACATATTTATTTAAAATTGAAATTAATTATATTCCTTTGTCATTGTTAATAGGATATCTATTTGCTTTGTTTGAATTAGATCCAATATAAAATTAATAGAAATTTCTATTTAATTGACAAGATGAATAGTCACTCAATAAGAAAAGAATTTAATTCATTTTAAAAATAATTCACCAAAAATTGGATAAGCTAAAGAGCTAACGAACCATTGATCTTAGAATAAGCTATTATTTTATTTAATTGTCTATCAATCATTTACACAAAACATTTATATCTTGATTATCTGTAATTTATGAATTTTACTTGCTCTAAGCAGATAACCAGTTAAAATAATTCTAATTTCGATATGCGAACTATGAATTTCAACATATCAATAAATCATCATTTGAATTATTTTGATATCGAATTCGCATTATTAAAATTACTTTGACTCTTAGAAACGAGCAAAGAATAGACTCACAAAAGAGTAAAGATGATATATTTTATCAATATTACTCTATTATAATTTTTATTATGAGATTATAAATAAATTCATCAATATTTAGTTTTTTATTGCCCTTAAATTCAAAATTACTAACAAGCTAAGACATACATATCTTTGACTCTTGATTGTTATGTGTTTTAAAACACAAAGGGATTAGAGTTGATATATGCAACATAATGCAACATTAATATAAATCCATGTCATGAGAAAAACGCTATTATTTATTTTGTTGATTACGCTAATTAATACAACAATTTATTGTCAAAAACTACAGACCCTGAATAAAACAGGGAGTACAGAAATACTTTTGAATGAAAAAGTAGATAGTTGGGGTCCTTTAGGCAACGTATCTTTTGAGTTTGGATCAAATGATCAGCTCGACAGTATGTCTTTAATAGGTTATCCCCAATTAAAGAATCTTCCGGATACCTTGACTAATTTGAAGGTGTACACAGTAATCATGAATCAAAATCAATTCTGTTATCAGAACTACAAAAATGGTCTTATCACGAGAGAATTCTTTTTAGAAACATTCAAAAACCATAATTTAGCACTTAAAGATACAAGTAGACTAACCAGTCAGATGGTCAGGAATTATATCTCTGTTGCCGTAGGTTATGATCACCTTCGCCAACCGAAATATGTAATCGACGCGAATGGAAACAATGATTTTTCGGATGATGAACTTTGCACATTAAGCAGAAATCTAATGTCAAGGCAAGTCGAAAATTCAAAACGCGCCAATATTCAGTATTTCGACGGTGAAAATGTAATGCAAGAAAATATCTTGTGTGCAGTTATGTTGGGAAATTTGAGAACAAAAGACAATATTTCTGTTTCATTTAGTTTTCCACAATTTCGGTATGCAAAAATAGTGTACGAAGGTGAAGTGTTTTTTATTTGCTCGGATCTGAATTCATTCGGCAATTCAATTAATATTCTTCCTGACAAACCGAACTTTCAACCGTTGTCAAAAGATAAAGCGATTAACCCCAATCAATATCTAACTGTTGGTAATGTCGACTTCAGATTTGAACGTATATCACAAAATATGAATAGAATTAGACTAATCAGAGAGAATCAACCTACAGACCAAAAAACAAGTAAAACCATTTCAACAGATTTAGAAGTACCACGCACTCAAGTCTCATCACAAGTCGGAAAACTCGCTCCCGAAATAAAAGGAGTAAATGTGTGGGATGGTTCAGTCCTCTCATTAAATGCATTACGTGGCAAATACGTTTTTCTTGATTTTTGGTTTACAGCTTGTGGACCATGCATTCAGGAATTTCCTTACATTAGGAAAGTCTATGATACTTTTAGTAGCGATCAACTTATAATCATTGGTGTGGTTGAAGATGATTACAACAAAAAAATAAAACAGTTCATGACTGAGAAGCAAGTTTCTTGGCCAACAATTGTAAAAAACTATTCTACTACAAATGCAAACGGTTATAACATACCATCCTGGCCAACTTCCTTTTTAATAGGACCAGATGGTAAGATTATAACTACTAATCTGAGAGGAAATGAGTTATTTATATATTTGGAAAATTTAAAGTTAAATAAAAAATAATTTAAAGTTTAAATTTAATATGAAATTATGAAATACTTGATGTGCTTATTCAGGTATTTTACTTTTAAGTAATCATAGATATTTTATGATCTATTTATTAATCTGTAAATTCTTAAATTTCATCATCCTCACAATTAGTAATTCTTCATTTCTTAATACCCTCCATTTAAAATTATAAACAACTGATTTATAATTTTAGATATATATTGAGTAAATGCATAAAATACATGAACATATTTATTTAAAATTGAAATTAATTATATTACTTTGCCATTGTTAACGAATATCTATTGGCTTTAATTGAATTGGATCCAATATAAAATTAATAGAAATTTCTATTTAATTGACAAGATGAATAGTCACTCAATAAGAAAAGAATTTAATTCATTTTAAAAATAATTCACCTAAAATTGGATAAGCTTAAAGAGCTATAGAAAATAATTTATGAAGTACAATATTCTATTTGTACTTTTCTTATTTTGCCTTTCCTCAAGTGATAAATTGCCGGGTGAATTGAAAAATAAGGTTTCAGAGGAAGTGCAGAAAGCACTCAATGAGGCAGGAACTAACATACAGGGATTTGAAAAGGTCAATTTGATTGCAGAAATAATGGATGTTTCTGATAAAAAAGTTACAAGAGTAAATTAGTAAGATTGAGTGATAAAACATATCTATATTCATTCCAGCAACCAACTTAAAATAAGGATAAATGCCAAAGAATAACCAAAATATTAAATATATTGTACCAATTGGTTTTTTGCTATTGATACTTTTTTTTGTGTTCCATGATTTTATGACATATCCTAAATCGTTAGATCCGATTTTTGAGATGGCAGGAAGTAATCAATCGGAGCTTAAAAAGGTTATCAAGCATTATTCCCATTATGCATCTGACTCGTTGAAAAGAAAGGCAGCCATCTTTTTAATCGAAAATATGGATGCGCACTATTCCTATCAAAGCAATCAGTGGGATAAATTTCAGGTTGAACTTGATAGTTTGTTTAAAAAAGAGTTGAATAATGACAAGCTTAAGCCGGCATTTGATTCTATTTCAAAAAAATACGATTTGTCTGATGGTCATTACATATCCGACTTACAAACAATAAAAGCAACATTTTTAATACGGAATATCGACGAAGCATTTAAGGCATGGCAATCGCCTTATGCCAAACATTTAATTTTTGATGATTTCTGCGAGTATATTTTACCCTATCGTATAGGTAAAGAACCACTTAGTGACTGGCGTAAGGAATTTGACGATCATTATCTTCCTGACATGTTTGCTAGAATACAAGCAAAAACAAAGAAAGAACCTATCTTTATTCCAGTTCCCTATCCTACCAGTGAAAGAAACTATGACGATTGGTGTAATGAATTGAAAAAAAATAATTTTGATTTTGATTTATTTTCATCAATGACTGAAATAAAAGATTCTGTTATTGCAAGAGGCATTTGTGATGCATTAAAAACACCACCGGGAACTATGACATTTATGCCTCAGGGAATGCCTGATTTTAATGCCCATACTCTTTCGATTCTGCGCTTGGGATCGTGCAAGCATTATGCTCAACAGGCTGTATTGGCAGCCCGAAGACTGGGAGTGCCTGTGGTGCTGGATATAACTCCTCAATGGGCTACCCGAAGTTTTAGTCATGAATGGAATGCGCTCATCTATAAAAAGAATATTCCGCTTACATTTGGATTTGGCGATTATGTGGCATTGGGGAAACACATCGAAATTGCTGCTGACAGAATTGCTCCTAAAGTATTTCGCTTAACTTTTGCTAAGCAGCCCACAAGCTTAGCTCAATTACATGGCAAGGAGAAAATTCCTTCGAAATTTATGAGCCCCTGCATGAAAGACGTTACGAATGATTATTATAAAACAACGAACGTTCCTGTAAAACTTCTCACTTTACCTCCCAACGGAAATAAATTTGCCTATTTATCGGTATTCGATAATAAGGATTGGGTTCCTGTAGCCTGGAGCAAGATAAACAAAAGAGATGTGTTGTTTAAGGGTTTGAATAATAATATTGTTTGTTTGCCATCCTATTATCATAAAAGCACAGTTATTCCGGCAGCGTATCCTGTAATACTACGAACAGATGGTACAATTTCAACCTTAAAGCCAAATGTGCAAAAACTAGAATCTGTGGTGTTATACCGTAAATATCAGGACCGCATATCCGAATGGCTCGCACCATGCATGACGGGCGGACGGTTTCAGGTATCCAACGACTCCAATTTTACGAAAGCAGAGGATATATACGTAAAAAAAGACGTAGCCGAACCATATTTCCAGATGGTAAAAATACACCTCAAAGGCAAATACAAATATTTCAGGTACGTTCATCCCCACGGTGATATGGCCGAGATTGAAGTCTGCGAACCTGGTTCCTTGGTAAGACTGACCGGTAGAGCCATTGGCAATTGCCAACAACTCCCCGGCAGTAAATATGCTAACGCTTTCGACGGCGATGTACTGACTCAATTCTTAACCAATGATGCGAGGGAAGACACGTGGGTTGGTCTTGCATTCGATAAACCACGACGCATAGGGCGCATTGCCTATCTGCGGCGCGACGATGGGAACTGCATTTGCAACGGCGAGCACTACGAGCTGTTTTACTGGGATAACAAATGGATATCGCTGGGACAACAAACCGGATCGAACGAAACATACCGGCTTACCTATCATAAGGTTCCAACCAATGCTTTGCTGCTATTGCGGGATCTTACTAAAGGTACTGAGGAACGAATCTTTACTTACGAAAATGGGAAACAAGTTTGGTGGTGAGAATTTACATAGAATATATTAGTATCTTAACTTTCAAATTCGTGTATTTTTTGGCACGATATTGCATATTTTACGTTCTTACAATTTAATCTGAATTAGTACATGTTTGGTCTTAAAATCAAAATACGAAGTATTTTCTTATCCGTAATTTATCCGCTTAATTAGTGTAAATCCGCGTTCTATTCTTAATTCTGGCTTGTCCAGGTTAGGCTTAAAATAAATCATATTAACAACAAAAGAAATGAAAAAGAAATTAATTTATTCCCTTTTTGTGATTTTAACATCATGTAGCTTTGGTCATTCGAAAAAGATTGAGACTTTAAATGATCAAAATAAATCTCAGACCGAAACAGAAACCACAAGCACAATGACTGTTCAGTCTACAAATGCCGGGTCAGAGTCAAAAACGACCTATTCCCTAACTCAGAATGACAATGGCATAAACTGTCGTTTTAAAGCAGATTGCTCGATAGCAATAAAACCAACGACTAAGGTTAACATGGACTTAATCTTTGAAAAGGATAATATTAAAGTCAAGAATGTTTTAAATACTCAACTATTTTCAAAGTATATGGATCTTACTAATGTTCAGAACATTCAAATCGACAGTTTTAAATATAAAGTCAATGAAGGTAAAATTGATTTGAGATTCAATGTTACATTAATTCGAGAACAAAACGATAAAGCTAAAAAGTTGGATAAATACACCATTAAGTATTCCTCTGATTTTGACAACCAAAAACAAACCGTTCAGTTAGTTAAGACTGAAAAAAAATCGGTTGAATACTTTGACGGTTACAATTAAAAACAAGAACGTGATTCACAAGTTCATAAAAATTATTTTCAATATATTTTAATTATAAACCAGGAAAATGGGGCGGAAAAATTGTCTGTACTCGCTAAGGTTCCGACAATACCCTCCGCCCCGGCTTCCTCCTAAAAACGAAGAAAAGTGACACAAAAGTAGAAAAAAAGAACGAGAAACTCAGAAACTCCGTGTTTCAGACCGTTGAAAGGATATATACAGTCAAAAAGAATTTAATTTTTAATACAAAAAAACAATACAACATTTATGAAAAAGAAAATTTTTGGTGCCGTGATAATAATAGCTATTGTTGTAGGTGCAATGATTAATGTAAATTTAAATAAAGTAAGTAATAAAGGTGATTTAGGTTTAGCTAATGTGGAAGCGTTGGCACAATCAGAAGGAGTAACTATTACTTGTGGGGCTACTACTGGGGCTTGTTGGACTCAAAGTTACTTTCTAAAATTCTGTGGCCCAAGAAGCTATTACCAATGCGTTCGCTCAGATAGTCCAAGTAATTCTTGTACAAATCCTTGTTAATTACTAATTGAACAGAGTTTCATAATTTAATATCTAAATATGGGACTCTGTTGTAATTCATTAACTATTCTATATTATGTTCAATACAATATAATTAAACAATTAAAAATGGGAACAATATTAAAATTATTTAGAGTGTTTTATTTGATAATTCTTATAACTATTATCAATTCATGTACAGAAAAAAAAACAAATTCAATAAACACTGTAAGAATTAACATAGATATAAGTAAAGCATCAAGTTTATCAGGTTCTTTATTCAACAAAATTGAAATCACACAATTAGAAACAAATGATTCTTCTATTTTCGGAAAACTTAACTATGTGAAATATGTAGATGACAAATATTTTATTATTGTGGATAACAAACTTGTAGTTTACATTTTCGATAAATTTGGATCATTTGTCTCTAATTCAAAAAAATGTTTTGGTAATGGACCAAAAGAATATCTTACTATCACGGATGCTACTTATAATAAATATACCGATCAATTTGATTTGTTGGACTATGATAAAAAAATAGTTAGTTATGATAAAAAATTCAATTATATTGGCAAGACGAAAATTAAGAGTGACAAAGTAAACAGATTTACTTCTTTCCTTCCAATTAATAAATCAGATTATATATTAACACCATCTTGCCTTGGAGAAACAAATATGATTTGTTTTTATGACACAAAAAATGAAAAAATGAATATCTTAAATTTTGAAGGTAATATCTCAAAACTTACTATGACCGAATCTCCATTAACTACAAACAAATCTGGTTTTATTTTTTCGCCAAGTGCTATAAATTATTCCATATTTTCAATTGACATTAACAAAATGTCACTAAAACCTACCTATGTTCTGGATGTTATGTATGATAGAATAGATGAAAAAGTATTATCTACATATAAATCTGATCGAGAAAATAGTGATTTTTTAGCATTTAATTCAAACTATGTCATTCCAGTGAGGAATTTAGTGAGTGAAAAAAATGTTATGTCAATGTTATTGAAAAATAAAGAATTATATACAAATATCTACTGTATTGAAACAGGGAAAAATGAAATAGTCAAAAATATAAATAGTGATTTTACTTTACCTCAATTTTTTGCAATTCAAAACAATGTATTATATGCTTTAGTATATCCTTTTGTAGT
>Ga0302292_1002553_pt1 | contig 10831 bp, 7 predicted proteins | sample III_Fen_N2_1_FD_194553 | JGI IMG/M metagenome (GOLD analysis project Ga0302292, IMG submission 194553) | Peat permafrost microbial communities from Stordalen Mire near Abisko, Sweden - III_Fen_N2_1 | ecosystem: Environmental > Terrestrial > Soil > Wetlands > Permafrost | place: Sweden: Abisko...
GACTACCTTTTCGAGCTGACTAACCACTTTCTGAACACGATCGGGAGTTTCCTTGATCACGATGGTAAATTTGAATACGCCTGGAATTGCTGATGCAGAAACAGTCAGGCTATCGATATTTATTTTGCGCCGGGTAAAAATGATTGTTATTCGACTGAGCAACCCGATGTGGTCTTCAGAAAACACGGTGATGATATATTCTTGTTTCATGTCTTTCTTTTTTAAGGTTCTAACAAAATATCAGAGATGGATGCACCGGTTGGTATCATCGGGAAAACATTGTCTTCCTGTTCAACAACAACTTCCAGTACATAAGGTCCTTTGTGATCGAGCATTTCCTGAATTGCGCCTTCCAGATGGTCGCGCGATGTAACTTTTTGCGAAGCCAATCCATACGCTTTGGCAATGCCTACAAAATCCGGATTTTTCATCTTGGTAAACGAGTAACGTCTTTCGAAGAACATCTGTTGCCATTGACGAACCATTCCGAGGAAGTTATTATTCAGCACGATGATTTTAATATCGAGTTCATATTGGGCAATGGTTCCCAATTCCTGAATGGTCATCTGAAAACCACCGTCGCCGGCAACGGCAAATACCACACGGTCGGGTTGGCCGATTTTGGCACCCATGGATGCAGGAAGTGCAAAACCCATGGTTCCCAATCCTCCTGAAGTTATATTGCTGCGGGTCTGACTGTATTTAAAGTAACGTGATGCAATCATCTGTTGCTGACCAACGTCGGTAACCAAAATCGCATCGTTATTGGTTTTTTCAGCAGCAATGCGGATTACTTCGCCCATGGTTAAACCTGGCTTTGTGGGATAAATATCTTTTGAAATTACCTTATCGTTTTCAACCTTATCGCAATCGCGGAATTCCTGAAGCCAGGCCTGATGCGAATTCGGGTTGACATTGTCGATCAGCATTCTCAACGATTTTTTGGCGCTACCCAGGACTGGGACATCGGCCTTAATGATTTTATTGATTTCAGCCGGGTCAATTTCGAGATGAATGATTTTGGCCTGATGGGCATACGCAGCAACTTTTCCGGTTACACGATCGTCAAAACGCATCCCAATGGCAATCACAACATCAGCTTCATTCGTTTTGATGTTTGGGCCATAGTTCCCGTGCATTCCGAGCATTCCGACATTGAGCGGATGGTCTGAAGGAAGTGCGGAAAGCCCGAGCAATGTCCATGCAGCCGGAATACCGGTTTTCTCGACCAATTCTTTCAACTCTTCTTCGGCATGAGACAATATAACACCGTGACCAAACAATATGATTGGCTTTTTAGCTTCGTTGATAAGGTCGGCAGCAGCTTTTACCTGAAACGGATCAACCGGGTATTCAGGTAAATAGCTTCTTATTTTGGTGCATTTTTTATATTCGAAATCGAAAAGACCAAACTGGGCATCTTTCGAAATATCCAACAATACAGGCCCGGGACGGCCAGTCAAGGCAATATGGAATGCTTTTGCAATCGCTTCCGGGATTTCTTCGGCAGTGGTAACCTGAAAGTTCCATTTTGTCACCGGCAACGTAATGCTTATCACATCCGATTCCTGAAAAGCATCGGTTCCGAGCAGCGGAGAAGCTACCTGGCCAGTAATACATACCAACGGAATTGAATCGATTTGTGCATCGGCCAATCCGGTGATCAGGTTTGTTGCTCCGGGACCTGAAGTGGCAAAGCAGACCCCGACTCTTCCGGAAACCCCGGCATAACCTTCGGCTGCATGAATAGCGCCCTGTTCGTGCCGGGTTAAATAATGAGTAACTTTTTGATCATAATCGTAAAGTGCGTCGTAAATGGGCATAATCGCACCTCCAGGATACCCGAAAATGGTGTCAACACCTTCTTCGAGCAAGGATAATATAACGGCTTCCGAGCCGCTTACACGCTGTGTTGCCATATTCTTTTTGTTTATTTATTTTCAATGTAAAAGTTCGGAGTGCCTAAAGTATTTTTCGCAACCTATAACTTTAGCGCACTTTAGGCACTCTAGTTCACTTCTTTTAGTCAATCAATCGAATTGCTCCGCGGTCGGCTGACGAAACCATGCTTGCATAAGCTTTCAACGCTTTACTAACCTGACGTTTGCGATTGACGGGTTTAAAAGCATTTTCCGCTTTTTCGTTTTCCTTCTTCCTTCTTTCTTCCAGTTCCGTATCACTAATCAGAACGTTGATTTGGCGCGAAAGAATGTCAATTTCGATCAGGTCGTTATCCCGAATCAGCCCAATTTCACCACCGGCAGCAGCTTCCGGAGAAACATGGCCAATTGATAAACCGGATGTTCCGCCTGAAAAACGACCATCGGTAATCAAGGCACATGCTTTGCCAAGTCCCATCGATTTGATATAGGAAGTTGGATATAACATCTCCTGCATTCCCGGACCACCTTTTGGACCTTCATAAATGATCACAACCACGTCGCCGGCTTTCACTTTGTCGCCAAGAATTCCGTTGCAGGCATCATCCTGCGATTGGAATACCCTGGCAGCTCCTTTAAAATGATAAACCGAAGGATCGACTCCTGCTGTTTTTACGATACAGCCGTTTCGGGCAATATTGCCATACAGAACAGCCAGCCCGCCGTCTTTGTTGTAAGCATGATCGTAATCGCGGATACAACCTTGTGCCCGGTCGGTATCCAACTCTTTATAATATTGTTCCTGCGAACCCATAACAAGGTTGCGTCCACCTCCAGGCGCTGATTTGTATCTCCGGAATGCATCTTCATTAACTGACGGAGCCATCACATCGTATTTGGCAATGGCTTCGCCCAAGGTATTTCCATCAACTCTGAAAGTTGATAAATCGATCATATCCACACGAGCAAGCTCGGCTAAAATTCCAAGTATTCCGCCAGCCCGGTTTACATCCTGAACATGGTAATTACCGCTTGGAGCTACTTTGCAAAGGTGGGGAGTTACGCGCGACAATGCGTCAATGTCTTTCATCGTGAAATCGACTTCACCTTCAGAAGCAATAGCGAGAATGTGCAAAACCGTATTGGTCGAACCGCCCATGGCGATATCCAGTTTCATTGCATTTTCGAAGGCTGCTTTGGTCGCAATATTTCTTGGCAATACCTTTTCATTGCCATTTCGGTAATAATCGTTTGCCATTTCAACAATGCGTCCTGCAGCTTCTTCAAATAACTTTTTCCGGTTTGCATGGGTTGCTACAATAGTTCCGTTGCCCGGTAGCGCCAAACCCAGCGCTTCGGCCAGACAGTTCATCGAGTTTGCTGTAAACATTCCGGAGCATGAACCACAGGTTGGACAAGCGCCACGTTCTATTTTATCTAATTTTTCATCTGAGACCGAATTGTCGGCAGCCATCACCATGGCATCGATCAGATCATACATTTTCCCATCGATTTCACCAGCTTCCATCGGACCTCCGGAAACAAAAATGGCCGGAATATTCAGGCGCATAGCGGCCATCATCATTCCGGGTGTAATTTTATCGCAATTCGAGATGCAAACCATGGCATCAGCCTGATGAGCATTGCACATATACTCTACGCTGTCGGCAATTACATCGCGCGACGGAAGCGAATACAACATGCCATCGTGTCCCATGGCGATTCCGTCGTCAATGGCAATCGTGTTGAATTCAGCGGCAAAACAACCTTTTTGTTCGATGATACCTTTAATATACTGACCAATTTCGTGAAGATGTACATGACCAGGAACAAATTGTGTAAACGAATTGACGATGGCAATCACCGGTCGTCCCATTTGTTCTTCTTTCATTCCATTTGCCCGCCAGAGGCTTCTTGCACCTGCCATACGCCGTCCCTCGGTCGTAACAGCTGATCTTAATTGTTTTTTCATACCTTTTTGTCTGAATTTATTTTTTCCTTAAAAAAAAGCCTTTCTCATTTAAATGAGAAAGGCTTACAAGTTTTAACTTACATTATACCAATCTCATTCAGCACGAAGGAGGACCACCACGCTGACAAGAATTAGAGATATAATGCTGATATTTTTCATTACTGTTTCCTATTTATGCCGACAAATGTAAAAATTAATTTTTAACACCAAAATAAATTTGAAAGTTAATTGCTGATTTATTTATAAATCTGTAAGGAAAGCCAGTGGATTTGCGCTATTCAAGCACTTTGAAGCAGCCATTTTCTCCATTTATACATTTCGCGAAAGCAAGAAAAAGATTGTATCCTTAAAGGTTCACATCTCTGGGATCATCTTTTCGTGGATATTCACTGATTTTGATGTAACGGGATCGTAAAATAGAACATTGATCCTTTCCCCGGTTCCGATTCCAGCCATATTTTTCCACCCATCAACTCGATAAGGTTTCTTGTTATAGCAAGGCCAAGGCCATTGCCTCCATATTTACGCGAATTAGATGATTCAACTTGTCTGAAACGATCGAATATTTTTTCATGAAATTCTTCAGGAATGCCAATCCCGGTATCTTTAACACAAAATTCAACCATTTCTCCTTTGATCTGATAACTTATTTGGATATATCCTTCGGTAGTGAACTTCAATGAATTGCTAATCAGATTATTGAAAACCTGGCGGAGCCTGTCAACATCAGCCAAAATTGATATTTCCTTATCAAAATCAGGCATTTCGACCCTGAATTCGAGATTTTTGTTTTTTAACTTAATCGAAACCTGTTCTTTGATTCCACTAATAAACTTATTTACTTTAATTTGACTTTGTCTGATCGTGATCAGTCCGGATTCCATTTTCGAAATATCGAGAATATCGCTGATGATGATTAACAGGTTGTTCCCATTATCGATGATATGCTGAAGGAACTCCCCTCTTTCACTCTCTTCGAAATCGGGATCGACCAGCAACTCGGAAAATCCGATAATACTGTTCAATGGAGTTCGTATTTCGTGCGACATATTGGCCAAAAAAGCCGATTTCAAGCGATCGCTTTCTTCGGCTTTGTTTTTAGCAATTATCAAATCGGCTTCCATCTGTTTACGAATACTAATATCTTCTTTGATGGCGATGTAATTGGTAATTAATCCATTTTCATTCTTTATGGAAGTCATGGTGGCCCATTCCCAATAAAGTTCGCCATTCTTTTTACGGTTCAGAAATTCGCCCCTCCAGACATCGCCCGAAGTAATGGTTTCCCACATTTGTTTGTATGATTCGGCAGGCATCTGACCAGAACTTAAGATGCGTGGGTTTTTACCAATCACTTCGTCGGCTGTATATCCGAGAATATCCGAGAATTTGGGGTTTACGTATTCAATGTTGCCATTAACATCGGTAATGACGATGGTCGAAGGGCTTTGTTCAATGCTTTTAGTTAGCTTTTGTATCTGATGTTCGGCCTTTTTTATCTCGGTAATATCACGCCCAATACCAACTAATCCAACAGATTTTTCTTGTTGATCGAAAAGAGGTATTTTCGAGGTTAACAACCAACGTTGATGGCCATCTTTATCCAGAAATACTTCCTCCCGGTTAATCACTGCTTGCCCTGTTTGTATTACCTTTAAATCGTCGGCATATCCCCTTTGACCAATTTCTTCGGGAAAGAGTTCCAAATCGGTTTTCCCCAGGACTTCGGCTTCGGTCGAAAAACCAATGTTTTCAACATCGAACCGGTTTGCCACTCTTTTGCGGCATTCATTATCTTTTACAAAGATGGCATCCGGTAAATTATCGATCAGAGCACGAAGAAATTTGCGTTCATTTTTGGTAGTTTCTTCTGCTTTTTTTCGTTCCGTAATATCACGAATAATCCCGCCAATCCCTTTCTTATGACCTTTCAGTGGTAATGGGAATTTAGTAGCTTCAAATATGCGGTCACCCAACTTTTCTTCAACCATAAAAGCTGTTTCTGTCTCCAAGGCTTTATGGTCGGATGACCGGCAAGGATAAACAGTCATTTCGTCTGCTAATTCCTGATCGGTTTTGTTAATTAGCTGTTCTTTTGTTTTGCCAAAAAACTTTGCCATCGAATCGTTTGCCATTAAATACCTGAACTGATCATCCTTCACAAAAATCATATCTACATTCGAATTGATAAAAGCATTGTAATGTTCTTCGTTTTCGCGCAAGGTATTTTCCGTAGCCCGTTCCTTGGTCTGATCGCGAAATACCAAAACAACCCCGGTAATCTCTCCGTTTTCGTTCCGGATGGGCGCGCCACTGTCGGCAATTGGACGTTCAGTGCCATTTTTGGCAATCAACAACGTATGATTAGCCAAACCAACAACAGCACCTTCTCTCAATACTTTTCGGACTGGTATTTCAACTTGGTTTCGGTCTTTTTCATTGATAATACAAAACACATCTTCCAGGTCCCTTCCTTCAGCTTCAGCTTGTTTCCAACCGGTCAGATTTTCAGCAACCGGATTCAGCAGCTTAACACATCCATTTTTATCAGTTGTAATAACACCATCACCAATGCTGAATAAGGTAGTACGGAACCGCTCTTCACTTTCGAGCAAAATCTGTTCTGCTTGCTTCCGTTTTATAATTTCACCTTCAAGCTTTTCATTCTTCGCTTTCAAATCGAGTTGTAAACGAGATAAGTTGATGTGTGTGTTTACCCTGGCCAATACTTCTTCTTTTCGAAAAGGTTTGGTTATATAATCGACACCACCTACCTGAAATCCAGTTACTTTTGACAGATCGTCGTCTAATGCACTGATGAAAATAACCGGAATCTCACACGTAGTTACATCCGCTTTTAAACGACGGCATACTTCAAAACCATCCATGCCAGGCATCATTACATCAAGTATAACGAGTGAAGGCATTTTTGTTTGAATGATCTGCAAGGCTAATTCTCCGCTGACAGCCGACAAAACGGCATAACCATAAGCTTTTATGATATCAATTAAGAGTCTGAGGTTTGAAGCGTTGTCGTCAACTATTAAAACTTCAATGTTTCGCCTCAACTCAGGTTGGTCAACAATCATTTTTCTTCCTCCTGATAGTTCAAAAATGGTATAAATTAGATATTTGAAAAAGGCATGTAGCAAATTTTTTTACGCATCATCTTTCTCGTTCTTCCTTTTCCGGCTTAAAAATAAGAAAATCAAAATAGCATAATGAATTTCCCAACTCAAATTTTCCCGATCATAAAAATGGCAGGTCGCTTATGGATATCGGGGATGTTGGTTTTCCAGTATGAAATCGGTTTTGAACGGATAAATTCGGTGCCCAGCGTGATGTCGGCAGCAATACACAACATGGTTTGCGGGTCGCAATTTTTGATTAGTTCGTCGAGCAATTGTGCATTCCGGTAAGGTGTTTCAATGAAAATCTGCGTCTGGCCTTCGGTTTGCATCCGCTTTTCCAACATTTTAATATACTGCGATTTCTCAGGATTTTTGATTGGCAAATAGCCGTTAAAAGCAAAATTCTGACCGCTCATTCCTGAAGCCATCAATGCAAGTAATATCGACGAAGGGCCAACCAGCGGCACCACCTGGATGTTTTGGACGTGGGCAATCCGAACAACATCGGCTCCGGGATCGGCAACTCCCGGACAACCGGCTTCCGAAATAATGCCGATGTCCTGTCCATGTTGGATTGGTTCTAAAAACCGACTGATTTCCTTTTTATCGGTATGCTGGTTAAGTTCAAAAAAAGTAAGGTCGTCAATTACAATGGCTGGATTCACTTTTTTCAGGAATCGCCTTGCTGTGCGGATATTTTCGACAATAAATACCGAAACCGAAGTAATCAATTGCGTAAGATCGGGAGGTAAAACCCGCTCAATGCTGGTATCGCCTAAGGTAGTCGGAATCAGATATAGTTTGGCCATGAATAAAATTTTCTCAAAAATAGTTAAAAACCTTCGGTGGGCAGAGGGCAATCCTTATTTTTGTGAATCAAATAGCACGATTGTGAAACTTACTTTTTTAGGAACAGGAACATCACAGGGAGTTCCGGTGGTCGCCTGTCAATGTCCGGTGTGTTTGTCAGGTAACCCGAAAGACCAGCGATTAAGGGCTTCGGTGATGATTGAAACCGAAACCCAATGTCTGGTCGTTGATGCCGGACCCGATTTTCGACAACAAATGTTAGCGCATAAGGTTTGCCATTTAAATGGTATTTTGATAACCCACGAACATGTCGATCATATTTTTGGCCTCGACGATATCCGGGCATTCAATTGGGTGCAGAAACAACCTACCGATATTTATGCTGAAGAGCGCGTCCAGATTGCAATCCGCCGCATTTTCGATTATGTGTTCGCCGTCTATAAATATCCGGGTATACCGCAAATGCACCTGCATTTAATTGAAAATAAGCCATTCACGATCGGAGATTTAGAAGTTTTGCCCATTCGTGGTTATCATCACAAATTACCGGTTTTCGGCTTTCACTTCGGAAAAATTGCTTATGTAACCGATATAAACCGGCTTGAAGACGCTGAAATGGAGAAACTCCGCGGATTGGAGGTTCTGGTACTGAATGCCTTGCGCAAAGAAGATCATATTTCGCACTACAGTTTGCATCAGGCTCTTGATTTAATTGCTGAAGTAAAACCTAAAAAAGCTTATTTGACGCACCTTTCGCATCAAATGGGATTTTATGATGAAGTACAGGCCGAACTTCCGGCGAATGTTTTTCTGGCTTACGACGGGCTGCAGGTGACGGTGTAAAACGTTTGTGCAATTTATGTAAAGAAGTCTTTAAATGACTATTAAGTGCCTATTTATATTATTTTTGAATGATGAGTATAGCCGAAAACATAGACCAGATAAAATCAAAATTGCCGGCAAGCGTGCAGTTGGTGGCGGTTTCGAAAACCAAACCTTCGGAATTCCTCCGGGAAGCTTATAATCAAGGACAAAGGGCTTTTGGCGAGAACAAAGTTCAGGAAATGGTGGGAAAATACGAGGAATTGCCAAAAGACATCCAATGGCATTTCATCGGTCATTTGCAGACCAACAAGGTGAAATACATTGCGCCGTTCGTCCACCTGATTCATGGCGTCGACTCATTCAAACTGCTAAAATCGATTGATGCAGAAGCAAAAAAGATAGATCGGGTCATTCCCTGCCTGCTTCAGTTTCACATTGCCGAAGAAGATACCAAATTTGGTTTTTCTACAGACGAAGCACTTGAAATGCTTAATTCTGAAGAGTTTAAATCGCTTAAACATGTAAACATTTCGGGAGTAATGGGCATGGCTACTTTTACCAACGACGACAATCAGGTGAGAAAAGAGTTTGCATTCTTAAAAACAATTTTAGCAAAGCTGAAATCGGAATATTTTGCAGAAGCTCCTGATTTTAAAGAGATTTCGATGGGTATGTCGGGCGATTACCGGATTGCTGTTGAAGAAGGTAGCACGATGGTCAGGATTGGAAGTACTATTTTTGGTGAAAGGCAATACCATTAGTACACACAAACCTGATTTATAGATAATTCCTTTTTCCTTTTTCCTTTTTCCTTTTTTTTTAGAATTCCAGCGAATCCAAAAAATTCACCACGTCCGTCATCAGTTCTTTCTTTTCAGTAGTAGCAGTAAGCATGGCTTGTTTGATACGATTAATTTCGATGTCAATTTTTTCACGACTAATTTTTGCGGTGGTATTCAGGATTACGGTGTAGGCTTCAAGAGCCACCAGAAGTTCACTCTCAAGGAGCAAGTCGACAAACAGAGACAAATAATCGCTGTAATCCATTCCGTTTTCCCAGCAACTCGACACCAGCTCTTTTAATTCAGGCGCATATTTCTGATTTTGAATGGCTTCGATAATCAAGGGAATGGCGTCACTCTCTTTCAAATTGGAAAACAAGGATCTGATTTTTGATTTAATTTCAGGATTTTGAGTCAGGTGGAGAAACTCAATCAAAACCGGAATATCAGATACTTTCCCGGAAACTCTTAATTCTTCAAGCGTTTCAATTACCTTGATGGATTCGGCTGATTGTAACCCTTCCAGAATATTGTTTGAACCGTTGGATGTGTGATCGCTTGTCATCAGAATTTGTTCTAAATGTTCTGCAAATTTAATAAATTGAAGTTAACGTGAGCCTTTCCATCCGACAGGTTGTTCTATCGGGGTATTAAATAAAGTTAAGGAATGTTGTAGATTGTTCCTAAAAATTAGCTATTTATGCTGAATCCTTATCTAAATTCTAACTTTGCCGACCTGTTTAACCGCTGAAAATGAACAATAAAACAAAGCAACTGGCAGAGCTGAAAATTCCCCGATTAATGCTCAATTTTTTTATTCCTGCATTTATCGGAGTGTTTATCAATGCCTTATATAACATTGTCGATCGCATTTTTATTGGTCAGGGTGTTGGTTCGCTGGCATTAAGTGGCGTTTCTACAACCTTCCCGGTGATGTTGATTGTGATGGGTTTTGGTATGTTGATTGGCATCGGCGCCGGAGTGTTGGTATCGATCAACCTTGGGAAACAGGATATGAATAAGGCCGAACAGGTACTTGGCAGTAGTTTTTTGCTGATGTTGCTGGTTTCGGCGCTAATAATGGTGGTAGGCTTTTCAATCAAAGGGCCGATGCTACGTTCGTTTGGAGCAACAGCCGAAACCATTGAATATGCCAACGATTACCTCAATATTATTCTGGCCGGTACCGTTTTTCAGGTGGTCGGGTTCTCGCTCAACAACATCATCCGGGCCGAAGGGAATGCACGGATTGCCATGTATTCCATGATTATCAGCGCCGGCACAAACATGATCCTCAATCCGGTATTTATTTTTGGCTTCGGAATGGGTGTGAAAGGATCGGCATTAGCCACCGTAATTTCGATGATCATGCTTACAGTCTGGGTTTTATTCCATTTTCGAAGTTCAAAATCGATCGTCAGGCTCAAAGCG
>Ga0302292_1002555_pt1 | contig 10827 bp, 11 predicted proteins | sample III_Fen_N2_1_FD_194553 | JGI IMG/M metagenome (GOLD analysis project Ga0302292, IMG submission 194553) | Peat permafrost microbial communities from Stordalen Mire near Abisko, Sweden - III_Fen_N2_1 | ecosystem: Environmental > Terrestrial > Soil > Wetlands > Permafrost | place: Sweden: Abisko...
GACTTGCTGCTTTCATTCGGACCTTGTGGCCCAAAAGGGAAGTAATTTCACAAAAATCGCATGAAAAAGGGCAACCCCGGGATACCTGAATATTAATGGTTACATAGTCCTTTATCGACAATAAAGAATAATCGGGAACCGGAGATAAAGTCATTTCAGCATACTGGCTGGTTTGGTATATATGCTGAGGGACTTGCCCCAAATCAAGGTCTTTCAGGAAGAGAGGCAATGTTATTTCAGCTTCGTTTAATATAAAATGATCAATCAGCGGATAACTTTCGAATTCCTGGGTAAAGAGAGGGCCACCGGCAATAATCTTTGTCTCATACCTGACGCACTCTTCAATGATTTTATCGACCGATTCCTGCTGTATGTGCATGGCACTGATAAATACAAAATCGGCCCAAAGGATATCGCTTGTCTGAAGTGATGATATATTCAGGTCAACCAGTTTTTTCTTCCAGCTTTGTGGAAGAAGCGCCGAGACAGTTATTAAACCAAGCGGGGGTACCGATGCTTTCTTGGAGATAAAGCGCATCACATGCTTAAAACTCCAGAATGAATCGGGATATTTAGGATAAACTAATAATACGTTCATAGTCCTTATCGAATTAAATTATCCAAATTAAAATGCGATTTCAATCATACCAAGACTTTCCAGTCAATTTCAGTCGGCTCCTCTGGTCCTGTTAATGTCTTTCATTAATCCGGTTTTCCTGACCTGGAAAAGAATAGGATGAAATAATCACTAATCTCAACCAGGGAGGAAAATCGTAGAATTCCAAACCTTACAATCACAATTTCATTTATGAAATATTGTTGAAAAGATAAATACTGGAGGGTCGTAAAATGTTATATAATTTTTGAAATAATTTACACAATTCACACATTTTAAGGGTTTTTCATCTCCTCATGGACTCATAAACATACCGTTAATGGGATAAAAGAGGATTTATCGATGGAATTTTAAAATCGACGGAATCAGTACGTTTTATTTGCGCACTAAATACCTTCTGGTGATTGGGAATGTTTTCCCTGGATAGTTTATTTGATTGTTTTTTATAATTCGACATGGTTAAACGCGCCATCAGGTAACTTACCGTCGACTCCGCACCCTGGTTGAGGTTCACGTTCGCTTTCTCCAATCCGTCGTAACAGCCACCGGTACAAGGATTATATATGATTTGATGCAGATGGTTTTTTCCTAAAAACCAATTGAATGCAGTTTCCATTTTCAGGAAGTAGTCTTCGTCATGAAATACATCGTAAAATTTACTGAGGGTCATTACCGTATAAGCCACATCTATTGGTTGTTCTCCCCCGAGGTATCGGGGTTCTGATTTCGCATCTTTTAGCAGCCAGTTTTTATTTGATATAACTTCTATCCCATCTTGAGTATAGGTTTGTAATAAAAGGAATTTCAAGGAAGATCTGGCGATATCTATATACATAATCTCCCCTGTCATAAGCCAGGCATATAACATTGCTTCAGGCATTATGCTATTGGCATAGGTAAGATAACTTTCAAACCATTCCCATTTCAGTTCTGATTCATGATTAAACATCCTGGCCAACCGATCAGCTAGTGTTCGAAGGAGTATTTGGTTTCTGGAAGACTTAAGGACACTGTTGTAGAAATACAATCCTTTAATGGAGAAAGCTATTGCCCTGGGGGATTTTATTGCTGCAATGCAACTCAGAGATTTTTCAATGATTTTATCTGCCTCAGAAATGATTTCAGCAGGTAACAATCCGATTAATGACATTAAATAGCCTAATGCCCAAAACGCTCTTCCATTGGAATCATCTAAATTAACCGTACTGTTTTGATCGGTAAATTTGAGATCTTTATCTACATAATTTAAAAAATTACCACCATCTTGCTGGCAATATTTTATAAAATTAAGATATTTACGAATATAAATAATGCTCTTTTTGTCGCCTGTCGATTGATAATACATGCTCATCGCAATCATGGCCCGTGCATTATCATCCAGAGTATACCCGGTACTGATATCAGGTTGGTTAATTTTTGAAAACTGAATGATGCCTGTATCTGTTGTCATTTTTTTAAGGTGATCCAGATTGATTTCAGGAATATTATAATGCAGGGAGGTCTTATCCCCTGCGATTTTATGAAATAAATTCACGTGTGCAATTGCGGAATTTTCCCAGGCTGTTGAAATTATTTTCTGCAAGATGGTAACGCTCATGTTTTTCCTTAAGGATTCATTTTTGAGCAAAAGAATCACAGCATCAGCCAATTGGATAGAGTTGCGAAAATCAAATATGATCCCTATATCCCCATCCAATACTTCCTTTGCATGTGGAATAGGTGTTGAAATAATCGGGCAGGCGCAACTCATGGCATAGGCAAAAGTGCCACTTACAGCCTGGTTCGGATCATTGGTAGTAAAAAGGTAAATATCAGTAAGCTGAAGGTATTCGAGTAATTCAGGCAATTCCAGGTATTTATTTACAAATCGGACATGATCCTTAAGGCCAAGTTGCTTTACTTTATTTTCAAGCATCTCGCGGTATTTTTCACCTTCCTCTTTTACCACTTCAGGATGTGTTTTGCCCACGACCAAAAATATTACATCTGGACAGGCTTTAACGATGGCAGGTAATGCGTTGATAGTAGTCTCAATGCCTTTCCCTGAGCTAAGCAAACCAAAGGTAGTGAGGACTTTCCTGTCTTTTAATCCGTATTTCTCCTTGAGAATTTTTTCGTCTATATGCAGTACCAAATGGGTACCATGAGCAATGACTGATACTTTTTGTCGTGGCACATTATAATCATTTGTTAAAATTTCTGCAGATGTATTTGTCATTACAATGATTGACTGACAAACAGACGCGATTTGGATTACCTTTAATTTTAACCGTTCGTCAGGATGAGGTAATACCGTATGAAATACAAGTATTACCGGCTTTGAAAGTAAGGATAAGAATTGCTGAAATGCCTGTTCCTGCCGTGCATAAAAGCCAAACTCATGCTGTATGAGTACAATTTTAATGAGGTCATCATTATTAATCTTGACAGCTAATTTTTCATATTCAGCAGCCAATGATGTTTTCAGGATATATTTAACTTCCTTCGGATAGGAATAATCCGTATCGCCCGATTCCAGGGCACAGACCTTGATTGAAAATGAATTGCTGAATTTATTATTAAGCGACTTTATTAAATCCTGAGAATAGGTTGCTATACCGCATTCCCTTGGCGGATATGAAGTGATGCATAAGATTTCGGGAAGAACTATTTGTTCAACCTTAACAGGTTCTTTCTTATCATTTTTCTGGGTAGTTATTGATTGAACCGTGTTTTCATTTGCTGACAACTCGTGATAGCGTTTCATAAAATCAGCAAATTCAAAGGAAACTATTTCATTTTTCATTTTTTGCAATTTAGTGAATGGTATAGCCTCCAATTTCATTTATTTCATTGGGGCCAGAACGTTTTCTGAATTATTTTATTAGTGTTTGATCTCATTGGGTTAATATTCCTAACTGATTTAATATGATTAGGCTTTTGTTTTAAATTTCTATTCAAGTGGGTTTTTTAACAGTTTCTTTAATATGGGATCAATTTTTACAATTGGAGGCATGGTGTCGCCCAATAAAAATCCCCAGGGTTTTACCGATTCAATATGATCGAATATAAGTTTGACAATTGCCAGGATCGGAATGGATAGAAACATCCCCGGTATGCCCCATAATGCGTTTCCGATTAGGACTACAATGATGGAGAAAAGAGCATTTATCTTTACTTTAGAAGCAACGATGTAAGGGACAATATAATGATTATCTATAAGTTGTATAAACCAATAAGAAGCAAGAACATAAAAAGCATACCATGCCGTATCTTTTGTCGCCACTGCAACCATCATTGGCAATGCAACTGCAACGACTCCTCCTATATATGGGATAACATTGAGCAATGCAGCTATAATGCCCAGCAATATGGCATAATCTATTCCAAGTATCAGGAGTGCTGAGGCATCAAGAGTTGCCACAATTATTGCCTCAATAATCAATCCAACCAGATAATGTTGAATTAGAGCCTTGGTCTGGGAAACTATTTCTGTAACCTGACTTTTGTTATTGGTACCAAAAAGCCGGTGAATAAACTCTATGAGAAGCGGATGGTAATATAATAACATAAAAACATAGGTGGGAACCAACAACAGGATCATGAATACATTGCCGACGATGATGAGTGTTTGGCCGATTGCAGCATTACTGAAATGGAGCAGCTCACCTGTGCTTTTTGTGATCCAGGCATGAATATTTTTAGGGTTTAGATCGAAATATCCGGCCGCGCCGGTAATGGATTGATTAAGGATCAAAGTAAATTTGTCGACCAGGATTGGCCATGATTCGGCAAACCGGCTTGCTTGAGAAAATACCAGAGTGCTGAAAGCGATAATGACCAAAAAGGTAAGCAATAAGGAAATAAAAATAGCAAGTATCCGGTTTATTTTCTTTCGCACAAAAAAATTCACAACCGGATGGAGTACAATTGCAATAATGATCGCAAAAACAATAGGTGCAATTATACTCTTGGCTACGTATAAAATAAACAAAATGGCAATTAACCCGACAAAAAAAATACTTGTCTTTACATAGAAAGGCAATTGTAAATCTTTAGTTATCACGATTAGTTAAGATTAGTTTCTTCCTGGGAAGAATGTGTTTAAATATATACTGTCCGATAGATCGAATGCCTTCAGGGTGTTGAGAAACTGCATTTGTAACACCAAACTGCATAACAACGCCTAAAAGCTTTCTAAACAGATTGCCAGATGCACCGATAACTATTTTCTTTGAGAGATAACCGCTTGCTAATCCAACGGCACCACCCAATATATTATCAATTAAATAGGGTGAAGTGACAAAATCATTTACGGTGCTTTTAAGGAGGTTTATCGGTTTAATGCTATCGTGGGCCAGAATGATTTGTTCCTTGATTAACTGTGCCTTAATATCCTGTTCTGTCTCGAGGATCTGAATGGCAATTTTAAGTTCAGTGGCAGAAGTAATGTTTTCCATGAGTCTTTATTTAAGAACATTTTTAATAATTGAATCACATACATTCCGTTTAATCCATTTGTGCATAATAAAATGAATAAAAATTCCCGCAATACCATAAAAGGCGGCTATTACAAAGAATCCAAAATACATTTTACCCAAAATGTCACCAAGATATATGGCTAATCCCATAGTGATAAAAAGTATAAATGCGGTAATTAAGCCAAGGACAATCGTATTTGGTATCAGTGAAGAAACAACATCCGCGGTTTTGTCCAACACTTTAAGCTTTGCAAGCTCAATGCTTGTCTTGCCATATTCAGCGGTGTTTTCCAGTAGCGATTCGAACAAATTTGTATTGTTTTCCATGATTTGAAAATTGAAGAGATTTAAAAATCCAGTTGCAGATATTTCACTTTTGACTGGGAGTTGCTGGTACCTGGCTGCAAACGAAGTCATTATACAATGTAATTTACTCAATACATTAAATTTGAGTCAACTCCGAAATACACAATCTTAAAATCTTTAAAATTATATTCTTTCGGAGCTGACTCAATGGTTGTGTTAACAAGTTGATGTTTCAGTACTAAACAGCTTTCATGTTCTTTTTTACTTCTTCCACCTTGGCCATTTTTTCATCAGCAAATTCAGAAATATCTTCCTTCACTTTATCAAATTTTTCGGTCATTGTGTCGAGAAAATCATTGAATTTTATTTTTACTTCATCAGCATAGTGACCAGTACCTCTGGAAATCTTTTTCCTGGTAATTTTGCCTTTGTGAGGTGCAAATAAAACACCTAGTAATGCGCCAGTGGCTGCTCCAGCCACAATTCCTAGTACTACTTTTCCTGTATTCATAATTTAATTTTTAAATGATTGATTTTAATACTACTATTTTAAAGTACATTTCTTCCCTGAATAACTCTTAAGATTACTGCAATAATTGCAATAACAAGTAGAATATGTATGACTCCTCCGATGTTGTAACCAATAAATCCGATTGCCCACCCGATGACTAGAATTACTGCTATTAAATAAAGTAAATTGCTCATTCTGTTTATATTATAAATGTTTGATTCATTTGATCATTTGACAGTTAAACTGTACTTTGATCTGTTAAATTAATTCAGTTTAATTCCTTCAATTCCAAAATTTGTTTGTTGTTAAAACAACTTGCATACCTGGACTCTGAACACTTGCATCATCCTCTGTAGTAATAAATATCTGAATCGGTTTAAATGAGGATACGGTTTCAAAAGTTGCTTTCAGTTTCGTTGAAAGTATCTTGGTTGAACTTTCAATCTGCCCTATGTTTTTAGTAACATCACGGTCAGTAACCATCCAAACAACGTAAGATAGTTTCGACGGATTCAGTCGCCCTACTTCTGCCAGATTTGAAAGTTTCATTTTAATAACGTAATTTCGGTTTTTATCCCTGGTTATTTTTGCAAAACCCCGTGCAGCAGGTGCAACAGCAGAATTCAAAAACCTGACTTTTTTCGCCTGTAATTCTGAAGAAAAAAGAAACATCAGAATTGAAATTCCTAAGAAAATCTTCGTTGCCAGTGTATTCAATCTAATAGACTTCATTTTGTTTTGTTTTAATGTATAATGAATAAATTGAAATGTATTTCTTGCGAATCTATTTCCGTTATTAGCAAATAATCAAAGGGCTGCAATAATTTTTTCCAATTCTTCTTTGGTTTTGCCAAGCTCAGTTTGAAGTCTTCCCAGAATTTCCTCTTTCTTCCCATCTAAAAGCATCTTGTCATTATTCGTTAAGATTGCGAATTTCTGTTTCAGTTTGCCTTTCTGCTCATTCCAGTTTATATTTACTTTTTTTGTGTCCATGTCTCTTATCTTTATTTACTATACAAAGATGTGCCAGTTTCAATTGAAACGCGTTACACAATTCCGGGGAAAAGTTACAAGATTCACACATATGCCACGTCTGGCTTAATTTTCAATGTAAAGCAAGTGGATCTTGCACCTAATAAAATCAGATGTTTAAAGAGTATGGAACGAGTGAACTCATTATACACAAAAGCCCACTTCAATCTGGAGCGGGCTTTTGTTTAAAAAAATATGTATTTCTATGCTAAACCATCATTTAATCAGAACAGAAGAAAAAATTGATACAAATCATGGTTAATAAATAATGTAACCGATTATATTATTAGTGACCGACGAATTATTTTGAATTTGCTTAATCTCACAATGTTGGTAATACTTAAACGTATATTTCGCTCCGCGGGAGCTTGATTTCTTTGTCAGACGAGATTCTCTTCAAATATTTCGCGACTCTGTCGCTTTTGGAATAGCTGCGGAACAGCGACATATTTGTAGCTGGATAATTACAATAGTACACCTAAAGCTACGGAGTAGCGAAATATCTTTGTTCAATTTTTAGTCGGTCACTATTACGATTTAATGTCGTGTTTTGCTACTACTTTTTAGAACCTGAAACTTTCAGCACATCCAGCAGTTCCTTTAAATTTATTGTGGCGTAAGTTGAAGAATGATCGGACATTGCATAAGGAATAACCAAATCCTCATTATGAACAATTGAACCGCATGAATAAATTACATTCGGCACATAACCTTCTCTTTCAAATTCATTGGGCACCATCAACGGAGTATCCAGCCTTCCGATCAATTTCTCTGGATTTTCCAGTTCATATAACGAAGCTCCAAGCGTATACTCGCGCATTGGTCCCACTGCATGTGTAATCACCAGCCAGCCATCTTCAGTCTCAATTGGGGAACCGGCATTTCCTATTTGAACAAGTTCCCATGGGTATTTGGGCTCCTGTAGGATTTTAGCTTCCCGCCAGATGTTTATATTATCTGAGTAAGCGATATAATTATTTACGCCATCAATCCTGCACAGCATGGCATATTTACCATTGATCTTTCGTGGAAATAAGGCCATTCCCTTGTTTCGGGCAATCTCACCATTGATAGGCAATATTTTAAAATCATAGAAGTCTTTGGTTTTGATTAATTTAGGGAGAATTGTCATACCATCGTATGCGGTATAGGTGGCATAATAGGTAATTTCGCCATCATCATCCGTAAATTTCACAAAACGTGCATCTTCAATGCCTCTTTGTTCGGTGGCCGATACAGGGAAAATAACCCTTTCTGAAATAGCCGAATCAATTGAAAAATGGATCTCATAATGCGATGAGGCCAGCGACATCATGTGATTGATTATTTTTATGTGATCTTCTGTAATATCAGGATTTTTAATGGCAATTTCAAGGCTTTTCATTAATTCCCCGTACGTGAAGTTGTTGCCCAGTTTATCCAGGATAAAATCAGCAGAAATGATATCTTTCTTCACAGGAATTTCTGCAGGCTTATCTATAACAGCTGAAGGAATAACATTTTCCTTGCTATGCATCGCATCAAGATTATCCAGCATTATAGGGGAGACTATATTTGTCTGGTCCTGCATTCCATCCAGTTTTTCCCGAAAGCTTTTCTTGTTGTAAACATTACGTATAATTTTATCGGCTTCCGCCAGCATTTTCCCAACCGGTTCAATGGTGAGGTTATTATTTCTGTCAAGTATTCCTGAACGGAAAACAACTGATGAAATATGGCCTTCACCGGTAGCCCTGAAGCTGAATATCACTCTCTTTTCATCTGTTCTTATTTCTGTCTGATCAGGATGTTCTACAAGCGATGGATTAAAGAATGCAGCCGATTCGATAGAATATTCCATGGTAAAATAGGATCCGATCAATGCTTTTTGTGAGGTGCTGAGATCTTTCTCATTCACTTCAATCTTATCAAATATGGATGCCAGACGATCAAAATGTTTCTCAAATATCTTGGAAATATTTCGGTGTCGCCTGGAATAGCCTCTCAATAACTGACTAATGGCAATGTTTACATCATTTTGAGGCATTGCCAATACCTTTCTGATTATATCAGCCGACCGTTCATCATCTAAATATAAAAAGCGGGCGATTACCCTGGTGGAATCAGGAGAGAATATGAACTTTTTTCTGGATACAGTAACTTGCATGATTTTCAATTTTAATGAAACGGTTATCTTCTAATCGGTAAAAGTAATGTTTCAAAAGATGGCTTTATAGGTTTTCAGCATATTAATGATGACTATGCTCAACAGTAAATTTTGATTTATTATACACAAAAGCCCGAACTTTTATGGAACGGGCTTTTATACATAGAATTATTGATCCAATTCATAACAGGATGCTTATTTAATAAAATTGCATTAAATATTATTTTGAGATAAATACTCTAGGATTCATCTTTTGTTGTTCGAACCAGACTGATCCCTGCAATGAAAAACAGAAGTCCAAGTATGCTATATATGACCAACGCTTTTATATCTCTTGTATTACCTGAAGCATTAACAAATAAGACTGCAGAGTAAATGAGACCGCCTATTCCAAGTAGTGTGAGTAAAGCACCAAAAATTCTTTTGAGATTCATTATTTTAAGTTTAAGTTTATGTTGAGAATAAAAGCAGGTTTAACTGAATATACATGTTCTTTCTAAAATATCCGATGTGAAAACCAGTATGACTGATAAATCAGTCATCGGTTTTTATACATGAATATCCATCAGGTAGGTGAAAATACCAAAAACCTTAAGCAACCAAACGATAAGTACAATCACAACTACGATGTTGAAAATTGATTTGATGTTGTGATCCATAGGGATAAATGTATTGATAATCCACAACAGAACTCCCACAACAATTATTACGATTAAAATGGATAATAGTGGCATATAAAATGATTTAAAAGTATATTTCAAAGGTAATTTGCTTCTCACCCAAAGGTGTTACATAACTTTATAAATAAGTTACATCATTCACACATTCTTGAAGCTAACAAAAGTTTATGTTTTGACCAATAGTAAAAAAAATGGCAGCGATGATATCCTGTTTGTCATTTTAGTATCTTAAATTTCAGTTGGAATTTTTTCTTTTGAATGAGTGAACGCCAGTCAATAAATAAAAGTGCGCTGATCAGGATTAATCCAACCGCCAAACTTGCAATTGATTTCCATGATAATGCCCCCTCGATCCAGCTTTCTGCATGTTCTGAAGCGTATTTCCCAATATGTACCGTAATGGCATCACTCGTAAATTTGCCGACAAAAAATGCCGGGATAATATACAAAGGTTTAATTTTTGCCATTCCTCCGGCAAGGAATAGCGGTGTTGTTGGAAGGGGTAATAAAGAGTAGGCTATAATAACCAACTGACTTCGCCATCCTTTTTTTTTCATTTCATTTCCCAGAAACTCAACATCTTCTGTCTTTGATCGCTTAAATATTTTTCCGGCCAGAAAAGGAATATATAAAGTAAGGACGTATCTTCCCAATATTGAACCTGCAACCCCAAAACCAATGACTTCCCAAATATTTAACTTAAACATGATTTGCAAAAAAACCATGATTGTAAATGCAGGTGGAAAAGGAATTGGTACTACATCAAAGATAAAGGACCCCAAAAAAACCAACAGATATTGCCACCACATATATAGATGTTATTAAATTATATTAAAAAGTATAAACATTGGGTTCTGTGTTTAACTCAGTTCTATTTTTGTGTAAGCTGCATATAAATCAAGGTTACTGCAGCTATAGTCATAAGGACTAATGTTGCTACTCCAAGAATGTTGGAAGCCTTCCCGTTGGTGAATTTGCCCATTATCTTCTTATTGTTCGAAATATGAAGAATGATTGCAATTAATACCGGTGCAGTCATCCCATATAGGATGGCCGAATAGATTAGTGCCTTAATT
>Ga0302292_1002556_pt1 | contig 10825 bp, 7 predicted proteins | sample III_Fen_N2_1_FD_194553 | JGI IMG/M metagenome (GOLD analysis project Ga0302292, IMG submission 194553) | Peat permafrost microbial communities from Stordalen Mire near Abisko, Sweden - III_Fen_N2_1 | ecosystem: Environmental > Terrestrial > Soil > Wetlands > Permafrost | place: Sweden: Abisko...
GAAATGACAATCATTGTTTTCTGTTTTGGTAGGGCGGTAGGGTTGGCGGCGGAGCCGCCAGCCCTACCGCCCTACACTACAAAGACATTGTTGTAATCTGTCATTCTGAGCGAAGCGAAGAATCTAATATATCTTAATAAAGAAATTGTACATTTCTAAAGGTGCAGCGCACCGTAATATTTGTAGAATGTAGAATTTACCCCGACAGACCAAAGGTGCAGCGCACCGATATATGTTTTGAAAATAAAAAGAGAAGATTACGATGCGCTGCACCTTTGAAACGTACAACCAACGCATTTGCTATAAATAAATCGGTCTGCTGCACCTAAATGCTGATATTTTTTGTTTGAAACCGACCAACAACCGCCTAAAATCCGCTTCGTTTGATTGAAAACAGAGGTTTTCAACCTTATTTAAGGAAGATTTCGATGAAATGAATAGTATTTGTATGATTGTATATTGCAATATGTTTAAAACAGTATATTCGTAATAAATGCATTGTGCAATATTATAAATATAATAAATATATTTCAGTTGCATAAATAAATTAAAATAAAACAATTATATTTGCATTGCCGCAAAATAAAATAGTCAAAATGCAATCATTTTCATTGTATTGCTAATTGCAATGAATTGAAAACGGATAATTTCAACTAAAAATAGCGTATTTTAAGTCCTTTCACCTCTGTTTGAATAAAAAATGAACGAAGAGAACCTTGTTTTTAAGTCGCTTCATGTTTCCCATTTGAGTCATGACGGTGCCATGAGCTTATTTCAGTCCACTTATGTCCTGGCTTTACCCCTCAGGGAGCATATTGGAACAACGGCGAATGCTATTTTGACCGAATTGATAGAAAATACGGATACTTGCCGGGCACAAACCCATCGACCGCGCAAAAGTCCGCTTTCCGTAACAGTAAAAGCCCTACGCAAAACCTGTAACGACCAGTTGGCGGAAATGAAACGAACCATTTCTTTCTCGGCGAAATCGAGCAACAGCACCTTAAACAAGGCGGGAAAAATGTTGAAATTGTTTTTCAGTCCGAATTGGAATGTTCAAAAAGAAGCATTGCACACTCAGATTGAAATCACGGCATTGATTCTGGAAAAATATCACGCCGACCCCAACGTGGTGGCAGCCGGACAAACGATAGGCATCGATTCAATAGTAGCCCAACTGCAAACAACGAACGCCCAACTGGAGAAAATCTTTTCCGATAGGATTGAGGAAACGAGCTCGCGCCCGGCCTCAGGGACCGAACTGCGACCGGCTGCCAACGAAAGTTATATGCAGTTTTGCACCGCCATTGAGCAAGCTGCCCGCTATACGCCAAACAACGAAGTGATAGAACTTTTCAACGTTATGAATGTGCACCGAAAAACGGCGCATAAGTTGTTGGCGAGGAAGAAAAAAGAGGTTAAAGAGTAATGAATCTTAAATGCAAAACTTATGAGAGAATACTATCACCCAAACGAACAAGAAATAATAAATACATTAATTGATCTTTTTGAAAACAGAAAGGAAGATGATTGGAAAGTTGGTGTTTCAACAATATCAGGTCTAATAAAAGAATATTTCAATAAAAATGAAGTGCATGTTTCATTCGAAGACGATGATTTGACATTTACATTTCAGACAAGTGAAATAGAAGATGAGAAGCAAAAGCTGTATCATCAAAATAATCGATTAATGATGGGCTTCTTTGCCTTGTTAAGAGACTTAATGGAAGATAAACTTATTCATTTTATAGGGATGAATGACGAGTCAATTACCAAAGAAAAAGAATTGATTAATGACATTGGTGAAACACAGATTACTGAAGGGAAAAAAAACATTAAATTTGAACAACCATATCCTGAAATTGATTTACCAGGAAATAGGAAGTTCACATTTAAAGAAGCTTATTACTACATTCCAATAATTAAAATTCCATACGATTATTTTATTGAAGAATTTGGAATAAATATTTACACTACAATATTTCCTACAGAAGCTTTAATTAATTTGGCTCATAATAATTTTGAATCAATAGAGAAAAGAAGATTTGATATAGCACTTAAGGAATCTAAAAAACAACTTGAAGAATCTAAAAAACAGACAAAATGGAGTAGAAGGGCTTTCATTGTTGCATTATTAGCATTAATATTGACTTTTTCTTTTAGTGATTTTGATAAGACTATTTTAAAATGGGTTATAGATAATATAGTTGGTTTATTCAAATCTGCAATATAAATTATAAATTAACCCCCATGCTCAATATCTATCGCGCCTCTGCCGGTTCGGGCAAAACATGTGGCTTACGCAAGACTATATCCACATGCAGTTTGCATGAGGTTGAACTTTTTAGAAAGGAATTAGTTTCAATTCAAAGCGATAGTTGTATATTTGCATTATCATTTAAACCCTACTAAATATGACCGTAATAGCTAACATAGACATTAGTACGCCAACTGGTCGGAAAATTGTACGCGAACTTGAAAAGCATAAACGGGTAGTGAAAATCACCTATCCCGAAGCAGAAGAAATACCCGAAGGAGCTATAACCCTGCAAGAAGGTGTGGAAGAATTTTGGGGTCATTTAGAGCAAAAGTTTGGTTTCGATCTGCGTAACCATGAAGCAATATAAGGTATATATTTCGAGGGAAGCGCGTGCAGATTTAAAGGAAATTGCCGATTATATAGCGGACAAACTAAAAGCCCCCGAAACTGCCAAACAATATGCTGTCGGTTTGATTCAAGAAATCGAAAGATTGAGTAGCCATGCAGCATCCATTGCCGTTTCCACTCACAAATCCATCCTTACATACGGAGACAATGCCCGCCGTGTGCATTTCAAAAAACATACTATAATTTATACAGCGCAAGGCAAAACGGTCATTATTCGCCGAATACTGGCAAGTGCTTTGATAAAAGAATAAATGCTCAACATCTATCGCGCCTCTGCCGGCTCGGGCAAAACATACCGGCTTACGCAAGACTATATCCACTTGCTGTTCGACCCCAAACGGGAGCGGACGCATCGTCGCATCCTGGCCGTAACGTTTACCAACAAAGCCACCGACGAGATGAAAACGCGCATCCTGAAAGAGTTGCACGCGCTCTCGCAAGGCGGAAAGTCGGATTACCGTCAGGGCTTGATGGAAAAATTCCGGCTGGACGAGGAAGCCGTAAACGTTCGGGCAAAACATATACTCACCACTATTCTACACGATTATTCATCATTCTCCATAAGCACTATCGACCGTTTTTTCCAACAGGTTATACGCTCCTTTGCACGCGACATTGGCGTACATGGCGGCTACAACCTGGAACTGGACAACACGGCCACGCTCGAACAATCGGTCGATAACCTGTTTCTGGATTTGTCAAAAGACGAAAACAAACAACTGCTACAATGGCTAACTGCTTACGCCGAGGAACGTATTGAGCAATCGGAAAGTTGGAATATGCGTAACAACATAATGGAACTGGGGCGCGAAATTTTCAAGGAAAGTTACCAACATAAAGCCGAAGACACCAACCGCAAGTTGCACGAACGCGAATTCCTGACTAACTACCGCAAGAGCCTGCGCGAAATAAAAAACACATTCGAAGCCAAGGTAAAACAAACCGCCACCGATGGTTTAAACGTAATGGCACGCAACGGCCTGACGCACGATGATTTTGCCTACAAAACCACCACCACGCTCGAGAAGCTGGTTAAAGGCAAACTGGAAATCAGCGCGCGATTCACGGGTTTTGCCGACGATGTAACGAATTGCTACACCAAATCCAAACCGCAGGATGTAAAATCTGCTATCGAGTCGGCGTACAACAACGGCCTGGGAAAATGCTTCCAACAAATTGTGGAACTGCTGAACGTAGACATCGTGCAATACAATTCGGCGGTAATGGTGCTAAAACACATCAATACGCTCGGCATTTTGTCCGACCTGGCCGTGCAGATAAAAAAACTCACCGACGAGCAAAACACCATGTTGATTTCGGACTCCAACATGTTGCTCAACAAAATTATCGACAACAGCGACACGCCTTTTGTGTACGAGAAAACCGGCATTACCATCGACAACTTCATGATCGATGAGTTTCAGGACACCTCCACCCTGCAATGGAAAAACTTTCATCCGCTTATGTCCAATAGTTTGTCGGCCGGCAAATTCAACCTTGTGGTGGGCGACGTCAAGCAAAGTATTTACCGCTGGCGAAACTCCGACTGGAAACTGCTCGACGAACAAATCCTCACCGATTTTAGGCCGGAGCAAATTCACGAAGAAAACCTGGAAACCAACTGGCGAAGCGATAAAAACATTATCGACTTCAATAATTCCTTTTTCCGCCGTGCTGCGCAATTGTTGCAAAGCAAGTTGAACGAAAACCTCGAAGCAGTGCTACCGGTTTATCCGGCGTTGGAAGCTATGACGCACAAAATTGAACACGCCTACGCCAATATTCATCAGCAGACTTCGCCCAAAGCCGCCACCGGCAGCGTGCAGGTAAGCTTTATTGCCTCCGACGAAAACGACGATGGATGGAAAGCCGAGAGTTTACAGCGATTGCCCGCTATGCTCGAAGACTTGCAAAGACGCGGTTACCGTCCGGCGGATATTTGCATTTTGGTGCGGAAAAACGACGAGGAGCAACAGGTTATTCACCGCTTGCTAAGCTACAAAACTACCGCAGAGGCCAAACCCGAATTTTGTTACGACATTATGGGCAACGAAGGTTTACTTATTGGTGCTGCCGCTTCGGTACGTTTCGTGCTAGGCATCTTGCAGCTGTTTGTAAACCCGGCCGACAGCATTCAACACACCATTGTAAACTATGAATATGCGCGCGGTCGCAAGCATAAATCGGAAAACGAAGCGCTTAATGCTTGCTTCGTGGCAGAAAACCCGAACGAGAACCTGTTATCGGCTTTATTCTCCGACGAAGAAAATGAACGACTCAAACAAGTGCAGCACAGCTCGCTTTACGACATGGTGGAGCAAATTATTTCGCTTTTTGGCATTGGTAATTGGCACAACGAAGCGGTATTTGTTCAGGCATTTCAGGATGTGGTGTTCCGCTACACCACCGGCAAAACTGCCGACCTGAATAGTTTCCTCACGTGGTGGAAAAAGAACGGCGGCAAACAATGTATCTCTACGCCCGACAACCAAAGTGCCATGCGCATTATGACCGTACACAAATCGAAAGGATTGGATTTTAAAGTCGTGCTAATGCCTTTCTGCGAATGGGATTTGGATAGCCGCATGCGCAACATCCTGTGGTGCGAACCAACGGTTGCGCCTTTCAACGAACTACCGCTGCTACCCATCGAGTATGGTTCGAAGCTCGGAAAATCCATTTTTGCCGAAAACTACTTCGACGAGCAAATGCATCTGTTTATCGATAGTTTAAATGTAGCTTATGTAGCATTTACCAGGGCAAAAAACGAATTGATATGCATGGCTCCGGCTCCCAGAAAAGAAGTGGAAAGCCTGTCCAACATCAATTCGCTGTCGGCGCTGCTCACTGCTTGCTTCACGGTAGAAACTCCGGGATTGGATAACGAGATTATATCCTTATCAAAATCCTACGACGGCACGACAAAGGTATTCTCACTTGGCGAACCAACACAGGCCGTATACAACGGTGCCAAAAGTCCGGGCAACAACGAGAAGATAAACAGTTATCCATCGGTTAGCAGCACAGATCGCTTGCGCATTCGCCATCAAAGTCTGGATTATTTACTCGAAAACCAACAACTCACCGACAGTCGCCTGAATTATGGGCTAATTATGCATGATATTCTGCGCAACATTACGCACAAAACCGATCAGCAAAAAGCGATACTTTCCATGATTCGCGAAGGACGCATCAGTGAGTTGGAAGCCGAAACGGTTGAAGTTGAAATGGAAAAATTCTGGAATTTGCCGGGTGTTGAGAACTGGTTTGCTTCTGATGTCCGGGTGTTGAATGAAACCACCATCCTGATTCCAACCGGTGAGCAATACCGTCCGGACCGGGTTGTCATCAAAGGAAATGAAGCTACGATTGTGGATTATAAATTCGGAGATAACGAAAGTAAAACTTATACGCAACAGGTAAAGCAATACATGAAACTGATTGCCGAAATGGGATACCAAACCAGTGGATTCGTATGTTATGTAAGTCTGGGGAAAGAGGAAGAAGTCTTTTAAATAACTTCAATAAATGTTCCGTTTGCTTTTCACATCATCCCGCGAAAACTTTAAATTCCGGTGAGCAAGTTTATAGCCCTTCAGGTTCAATAGTATTTGATTTTCATACTTTTGAGGGATATCAAAGTACGAACGGTTATCTTCCACCACCATATTCTGAATTTTATCCATGTCGAGGCCGGCTTCTTCCACCAGAAATTCCCGAAGATTTCCTTTGGTAAAGCCTTGTGAGAAACCGATATTCATGTACAGGGTAATGGGAGCAGAAGGTTGTTCCGGTTTTGGTCGGATATCCGTTTGCGTAAATTGAATATTCAGATCCGATTGCAAGGTTTTAATATCTTCCAATTCTTCAGCTTTCACTAGACAGATAGAAACGCCTGATTTCCCCGCACGGGCAGTTCGTCCGCTGCGGTGCGTATAATGCTCCGACTTTTCGGGCAAATGGTAATGGATAATGTAATCCAAATCCTTCACATCGATACCTCGAGCGGCGATATCAGTTGCTACCAACAGGTTAATCCGACCGTTTTTAAATCCTCTCATAACCTTATCGCGCATTTCCTGATTCAGGTTTCCATGAAGCGCATCAGCCGAGACTTCAAATCCTGCGAGTTGTTTTGCCAGCCTTTTTGCAGCAACTTTTGTTCGGCAAAACGCTATTCCACGCTGATGTTGGTGTTCCGACAAAAAAGCTTTCAGATATTCAAGTTTCTCTCCCTGACGGTAAATAAGGTATTGGTGTTCAATTTTTTTATTGATAAATTCTTCGGCATTAATGCGGATTTCAACAAAATCAGGACGCAAATAATCGCGAATGATTTGTTTCACATCGGTTGGCATGGTTGCCGTAAACAGCATCTTGACAATGTCTTTGCTGCACGATTTCAGAACCTTATCAATTTCGGTTTTAAAACCCATATTCATCATTTCGTCGGCTTCATCCAGCACCAGATACTTTAAATTATCAAGATTCAGTGCATTGCGCTCCAGCAAATCAATCAACCTTCCGGGAGTTGCCACCACCACATGCGTTGGTCGTTTTAGTTTTATTATCTGGTCTTCGATAGGTGCCCCGCCATAAACTGCCTCGGCAAAAACCCGTGAAAGATGTTTCGAAAATAGAAAGAATTCACGGGCAACTTGCTGCCCTAGTTCCCGGGTTGGAACCAATACCAATGCCTGTATTCCGGAAAATTTCGGGTCGATGGTTTGAAGAATCGGCAAACAGAAAGCGGCGGTTTTGCCGGTTCCTGTTTGTGCGATAGCCACTAAATCCTTTTTGTTTTGAAGGATATGCGGAATGGCCTGAAGTTGAATTGCTGTAGGCTCGGTGATTCTGTTTTCCTCCAGTGCCTGAATAATATTCTCGTTAATTCCTAAGTCTGCAAAAGTCATTTTTTGTTGTATTATTGATATGTATAACTAAAAAATGAGGGTCTTCAGGAATCACAAACAAACTAGGTTATGAACGGAAAAACATCCATTTTCGGTCTGAAAATCATTTAAAATAAGTTTGGTTTTCGCTTTTTCGCTTCGTCCAAACTTAGTAAATCCGGCCTTTTTACTTGTTTGTCGCGCAAAGTCTGATATTCGGCTGCAATTTGAGCTTCATAACTCACATGATTCGTCTTGCTCATAAGTTGAGCAACCACGTGTGTATTGACTGATGCATCTTTGACGTAAACTACCGGACCGCTATAGTTTGGGGCAATCTTGACAGCCGTGTGAACTTTTGAAGTGGTGGCTCCACCAATCAGCAACGGAATAGTAAGTCCGGCTTTTTGCATTTCGGTAGCTACGTGCGCCATTTCTTCGAGCGATGGTGTAATCAATCCGCTTAGTCCCACCATATCCACTTTTTCATCGATAGCCGTTTGAATAATTTTCTTGGTAGGAGTCATTACTCCCAGGTCGATTACTTCAAAGTTATTGCAAGCCAATACAACAGCCACAATGTTTTTTCCAATGTCGTGAACATCACCTTTTACGGTGGCAATAAGAAATTTTCCGGCCGAAGAGCTTTGTCCGGGTACTTTTTGTTTCTCAATTTCCGGTTGAATTATAGCAACGGCTTTCTTCATGGTGCGTGCAGTTTTTACTACTTGTGGCAAAAACATTTTTCCATCTCCGAATAGTTCTCCAACGATATTCATTCCACTCATTAACGGACCTTCGATAATCTCAATAGCCGTATCAAACTGTGTGAGTGCTTCGGCCAGGTCTTCTTCCAAAAATTCGCTGACTCCTTTTATCAAGGCATGTTCCAAACGGCCTTGAAGTGGGAGTGACCGCCATTCGTCCACTTTTTCCACTTTCTCGCCGGAGGCTTGTTGTTTTATTTTTTCAGCCAGTTCAATCATTCGTTCGGTGCCATCCGCGCGACGATTGAGCACAATGTCTTCCACGTGTTCAAGCAATTCAGGATCAATGTCCTGATAAATCTTGAGCATACCGGCATTCACAATCCCCATATCCATTCCTTCTTTGATGGCATAATACAGAAAAACCGAGTGAATGGCTTCACGAACCACATTGTTTCCACGGAATGAGAACGAAAGATTGCTCACGCCGCCACTGATTTTGGCATAAGGTAAATTCTGTTTGATCCAACGGGTAGCGTTTATAAAATCGACACCGTAGTTGTTATGTTCCTCAATTCCGGTGGCAATTGCCAATACATTTGGATCGAAAATAATATCTTGTGGTGGAAAACCAATTTTGTCAACTAATAAATGATAAGCCCGACTGCAAATTTGCGTTTTGCGTTCAAAACTGTCGGCTTGGCCTTTTTCGTCGAACGCCATAACCACTACCGCTGCTCCGTAAGCACGGATTTTGCGGGCTTTATATAGAAATTCTTCTTCTCCTTCTTTCAAACTAATTGAATTCACGATGCATTTTCCCTGTACGCATTTCAGTCCGGCTTCGATGACTTCCCATTTCGAAGAATCAATCATAATTGGCACGCGCGAAATTTCAGGTTCAGAGGCGATATAATTCAGAAAAGTGGTCATCTCCTCCTTGGCTTCCAACATGGCATCGTCCATGTTAATGTCAATAATTTGCGCTCCGTCCTCCACTTGTTTTCGGGCAATGCTGAGTGCCTCGTCATATTTTTTTTCGTTTATTAAACGCAAAAACATACGGGAACCGGCTACATTGCAGCGTTCGCCGATGTTGACGAATAAGGATGAATCCTCTATCTCTAATTCTTCAAGACCTGAGAGTTCTAATTTTGTAGAAGCAAGAACAGGTTTTCTTACCTCCATATTTTCAATTAAAGTACTGTAAGTTGCTATATGATCGGGTGAAGTGCCACAGCATCCACCAATGATATTGACTAATTTTTCATCAAAATATTCCTTCACCTGAACTGCCATTTTCTCAGGAGATTCGTCGTACTCGCCAAATTGATTGGGCAAACCGGCATTTGGATAGGCGCTTACAAACCATGGTGAATGGTTGCAAATTTCTTCCAGGTAAGGTTTTAAATCTTTGGCTCCAAACGAGCAATTCAATCCCACTGACAGAATATTGGCATGACTAATGGATGCTAAAAAAGCGCGAATGGTTTGACCCGATAAGGTTCGCCCGCTTTTGTCGGCAACAGTTGCCGAAAGCATGATTTCAATCCGTTTGCCATATTCTGTCATGGCTTCTTCAGCGGCAAAAATGGCTGCTTTGGCATTCAGTGTGTCAAAAATTGTTTCTATTAAAAGGGCATCCACTCCACCGTCAAGTAAGGCTATAATTTGCTCCTTATAAGCCAAAACCAAATCTTCGAATGACACGGCCCGATAAGCAGGATTGTTGACGTCGGGAGACATAGATGCCGTTTTGTTGGTCGGACCAATTGAACCGGCAACAAAGCGAGGTTTCGATGGATTCTTTTTTGTGAATTCATCGGCCGCTTTTCGGGCAAGTTTGGCTGCCTCTACATTGATATCACGAACAAATTCACACATGCCGTAATCTTCCATTGAGATGCGCTGCGCATTGAATGTGTTGGTTTCGATAATGTCTGCACCTGCTTCAAGATACTGACAGTGAGTGTTATAAATGATGTCCGGTTGAGTCAGAACAAGTAAATCATTATTGCCTTTCTGAAGAATTTCGCAATTTGCAAAGCGTGTACCACGATAGTCAGCCTCTGTCAGTTTATGACGCTGAATCATAGTTCCCATTGCACCATCCAAAATAAGGATGCGGTTTTCGAGTGTTGTTCTTAAAATCATAAGTTGAGTTTTGAAATGCAAAGATAATGCTAATCAGTTGATAATTTATAGTTGACAGTTCAAAATTAAAGAATTCGTTGAAACAAAAAGCGCTGAAATATGAACTTTCAGCGCTTTTAATTCTCCTTTGGGATTAGGGTTCTTATTTAATAAGCCCGTGTCCGGTCATTTCTTTTGGTTGTGGAATACCCAAAATCTGACAAATGGAAGGCGCAACGTCAGCCAAAATACCGTTTTCAACTGTTGCATTTTTGTTTGCTGTTACATAAATAAATGGAACAGGATTCAATGAGTGAGCGGTGTTTGGTGAGCCGTCGGCATTTTCAGCAAAGTCAGCATTTCCGTGGTCGGCAATGATAATTACTTCGTAGTCGTTTGCTTTTGCTGCTTCAACAACTTCTTTT
>Ga0302292_1002560_pt1 | contig 10799 bp, 7 predicted proteins | sample III_Fen_N2_1_FD_194553 | JGI IMG/M metagenome (GOLD analysis project Ga0302292, IMG submission 194553) | Peat permafrost microbial communities from Stordalen Mire near Abisko, Sweden - III_Fen_N2_1 | ecosystem: Environmental > Terrestrial > Soil > Wetlands > Permafrost | place: Sweden: Abisko...
GTAACCAATTTGTTTGAAACAGCTCATTATAACGAGCGCGAAGTATTTGCTTTGTTAGGTATCCGCTTTATAAATAATCCTGACATGCGTAAGTTCTTCCTGAATGCCGACTGGAATGGTTATCCATTGCGCAAGGACTACGACGCAAACCCTGAATTGAATCCGCTTTCGCTCGAAAGTAAGGATATGATTGATATTGCACCACGTATCATGGAAGTTGATGGCAAGCTGGTGGAAGAAAATGTCAACATTTTTGAAGACGACGACTACATCATTAATATAGGGCCTCAACACCCTTCTACCCACGGTGTAATGCATTTCCGCACTGCCTTGGATGGAGAAATTGTAAAGAAAATCGATGTTCACAGCGGTTACATCCACCGTGGTATCGAAAAATTGAGCGAGAACCTCACCTACCCTCAAATACTTCACTTCACCGATCGTTTGGATTACCTTTCGGCTAACATTAATCGTCATGGTTTATGTATAGCAGTGGAAAAAGCAGCTGAAATTGAAGTTCCTGAACGTGCTCAATACATTCGTACTATTATGGATGAATTGAACCGTATTGATTCTCACTTATTGGCATGGGCTTGTCAAACCAACGACCTTGGTGCAACTACAGCCTTTATTTATGGAATGCGTGAGCGTGAAATAATTCTTGATATTTTTGAAAAGACTTGTGGCGGACGACTTATTATCAATCAAAATGTGATTGGTGGTGTTATGTTCGACATTTATACCGAATTCCAGAAAGATGTAAAATCTTTCATCATTTATATGCGTGATAAACTGAAAGAATACGATCGGTTCTTCTCGCACAATGTGATTGCTCTTGGACGTATGATTAATATCGGAAATATGTCGAAAGAAGATGCCATCAGTTATGCCGTAACAGGTCCTGCCGGACGTGGTTCGGGTTGGTCGTGCGATATTCGCAAGCACATCCCTTACGCACTTTACGACAAGGTTGAATTCAAGGAAGTAATTCGATACGAAGGCGATTCGTACGCCCGTTACCTTAATCGTTTGGATGAAATTGAGGAATCATTGCATATCATCGAACAACTGATTGATAATATCCCCGACGGTGATATTTGTGCCAAGGTAAAACCAATTATCAGACTTCCGGAAGGCGAATACTATTCGCGCGTTGAAGCTTGCCGTGGTGAGTTTGGTGTATTTATCGAAAGCCGTGGCGACAAATTCCCTTACCGATTGAAGTTCCGTTCACCATCTATGGCGCTTGTTTCAGCAATGCCGTTAATTTGCAAAAACGAAAAGATTTCCGACTTTATTGGTATTGGTGGTTCTATGGACTATGTAATTCCTGATATTGACAGATAATTTCATTGATATTAGCCTTCGGCGATAGTTACTCACTTCGTTCGTGATATTTGTCTTTGGCGTTATTAAAAATTCGTGTAATTCATTTTAATTAGAGAAATTCGAAAATTATGATATTAAATTATTCACAACCCTTAGAAGTAACAAACCTTACAAGTTGGTTAGATGCTACATTAAGAAGCAGCATGCCTGAATTTTGGGTTTTGCTCATCGAGTTTGTTTTAGTCGGTGTTGCATTTTTGGCCGCTTATGCCGTAATCGCATTGATACTTATTTATGCTGAACGCAAAATTACAGCATTCTTTCAGGCTCGTTTCGGACCAAACCGCGTAGGCAAATGGGGTCTTTTACAATCGGTTGCCGATATGATTAAAATCCTGTTGAAGGAAATTATCAAAATCAACCGTTCGGACAGATTTTTATTCTTTACCGCGCCTTTCTTTATGATTGTGGCTTCGATGGCAACATTCGGTGCCATTGCATTTGGTAAAGGACTTCATGCCATTGATTTCAATATCGGCGTGCTGTATGTAACTGCCGTTTCTTCATTAGGAATTATCGGTGTGCTTTTAGCCGGTTGGTCGAGTAACAACAAATACTCCATGATTGGTGCAATGCGAAGTGGTGCTCAGTTTGTAAGTTATGAATTATCAGCAGGTTTTGCGTTAATGACTATTGTTGTTTTGGCGGGAACTATGCAGTTCTCAACCATGATTGAAGATCAACGCTATTGCTGGAACTTATTCAATGGTCATATCTCATCGTTGATTGCCTTTATCATTTATTTGATTTCCGGTCATGCCGAAACAAACCGTGGACCATTCGACTTACCTGAAGCAGAATCGGAATTAACTGCCGGTTACCACACTGAATACTCCGGTCTCCAATTTGGATTCTACTATCTTGCTGAATACCTGAACATGTTTATTATTGCTTCTATTGCAACTGCAGTATTCTTAGGCGGTTATATGCCTGTTCAAATTAAAGGTTGGGATGCTTTCAATGGTATCATGGAATATATTCCTTCGTACGTTTGGTTCTTTGGTAAAACAGGTGTTTTAATTTTCCTTAGCTTGTGGGTTCGTTGGTCATTCCCTCGTTTGCGTATCGATCAATTATTGAATCTGGAATGGAAATACCTATTGCCTATCAACTTGGTAAACATTGTGGTGATGGTGATTTTAGTATTAAGTGGATTGACTTTAAAAGATTTGCTGCCAAGTTTTTTTTAAGCGGCAAGCAGTAAAATGCGCATACAATTCTGAATTGTGAATTATGAATTATTAATTATTAATTGAATATGAGTTCAGTATCAAAATATTTTTCAGGTTTATTTACCGGTATCAAGTCATTGCTGTTTGGTATGTCGGTGACGTGGAAAGAGTTGTGGACAAAGAAAGTGACCCGACAATATCCCGAAAACAGAGCCACGCTGGTTATTTCCGATCGTTGGAGAAGCGAATTGACAATGCCTCACGATGCCAACAACGAACATGCTTGTACAGCGTGTGGTATTTGTGAAATGAATTGTCCGAACGGAACCATCAAAGTCATTTCTCAAATGATTGAAACCGAAGATGGTAAAAAGAAAAAAAGTTTGGACAGATACACTTGGGATTTAGGCATGTGTACATTTTGTAACCTTTGTGTAATTACTTGTCCTTCAAACGCCATTAAGTTTGAAAATACGTTTGAAAACGCAGTATTTACCCGCGAGAAGCTGAAACAACAGCTCAATCGCGAAGGATCTAAGCTTAGAGAAAAGAAGAAAGAACAACCTGCAACACCTAAAGAATAAGAAATAATATAAATGCTGATTGGCTGTTAACTATCAACTGTCAACTATCAACTATTAACTAACTTATGGCACATCAAATTATATTTTTCATATTAGCGGCAATCATAGCCATTTTCTCTGTTTTGGCAGTTACTTCAAAGCAAATTATCCGCTCGGCTACGTATTTATTGTTCGTATTACTGGCAACTGCCGGATTGTACCTCCTTCTTGGATATAACTACCTTTTTGCAGTACAAATAGCCGTTTATGCGGGCGGGGTTATGGTCTTGTTTATTTTTGCCATTTTGCTTACCAACAGACCGGGCGAAAGTCTTAAAACTGAATTACCGGTTAGACGCATTGCTGCAGGACTAACTGCGTTAGGTGGTTTGGCTTTTTGTGGTCATATCATTTATTATAATGTAAAGAAAGTTACCGAATTGGCAACCCAAGCTGACATTACACCTCAGGTACTGGGTCAAACAATGATGGGAACCGACAAATATCAATACTTACTGCCTTTCGAAGCAATCAGTATCTTGTTACTGGCTTGTATCGTGGGTGCTATTATGATTGCAAGAAAACGATAAATCAGTATAGAGTTTTTAAAGTTCATAAAGTATAAAGTCAAATACATTATAAACTTTCAACTTTCAACTTTCAACTAATAAATTATGGATATTATAAACAACATTTTAGCAGGGCAAGTACCGATGGAACTTTACTTAGGGGTAAGTTTGATCATGTTCTTTGCCGGTGTTTACGGCTTCTTGTCACGCAAAAGCATGCTGATGATTCTTATTTCGATTGAATTAATGCTGAATGCCGCCGATATTAACTTCGTTGTGTTTAACCGTTACTTGTATCCCGGACACTTGGAAGGATTTTACTTCACGTTGTTCACCATTGCCATTGCAGCATGCGAAACAGCGGTAGCCATAGCAATCATTATCAACATTTATCGTAACCTGACAAGCGTTGAAGTTGGTAACTTAGATCAAATGAAAGAATAGTCTTATTAATTCACAATTAATAATTCAAAATTTATAATTACAAAACATGCAATATACATTATTAATTTTAGTTCTTCCACTACTTAGTTTCATTGTTCTGGGACTCGTGGATTCAAAGTGGAAACCCAAAGTAGCCGGAACTATCGGAACTGTTGTTTTAGGCATTATTACAGCACTGTCTTATTTTACGGCGTGGGAATATTTCACAACGGCCAAAATTGACGGCGTTTATCAGAAAATCATTCCTATGCATATGGAATGGGTTCGTTTCACCGAATTCCTTCATATCGATTTGGGAATCTTGCTGGATCCTATCTCTGTAATGATGCTTGTGGTTATAACAACCATATCCTTTTTGGTAAACTTTTATAGCTTGAGCTACATGCACGGTGAAAAAGGTTTCCAACGGTATTATGCTTTCCTATCGTTGTTTACTTTCTCCATGTTGGGACTGGTGGTAGCTACCAATATCTTCCAAATGTATATTTTCTGGGAATTAGTGGGCGTTTCGTCCTTCCTTTTAATTGGTTTTTATTACACCAAACCATCAGCTGTAGCGGCTGCCAAAAAAGCATTTATCGTTACCCGTTTTGCCGATTTGTTCTTCCTTATTGGAATTCTCATACTATCATTCTACACTAAAACATTCGACTTTGGTGCTTTAACTGCCGAGCACCCAACTGTGTTCGCAGGTGCTGCCGGAGCTACATTTATGGGTTACGGAGTTATCAGTTGGGCTATGGCAGGTATCTTTATCGGTGGTGCCGGTAAATCGGCCATGTTCCCGTTGCAAATTTGGTTGCCCGATGCTATGGAAGGCCCAACACCTGTTTCGGCGTTGATTCACGCTGCAACCATGGTTGTTGCCGGTGTATTCTTGGTAGCTCGTTTCTTCCCTGTATATTATTTCCAAACACCTGAAGTATTGCATGGCGTAGCTTATATTGGCGCATTTACGGCTCTTTTTGCCGCTGTGATTGCTTGTGTTCAAACCGATATTAAACGTGTATTGGCTTTCTCAACCATTTCGCAAATTGCTTTCATGATGGTGGCTTTGGGCGTTTCGGGTTACGAAGGTCACGAAGGTACAGGCTACATGGCTTCTATGTTCCACCTGTTCACTCACGCTATGTTCAAAGCCTTGTTGTTCTTAGGCGCCGGTTCGGTTATTCACGCTGTTCACAGCAATGAAATTAAGGACATGGGCGGACTTCGCAAATACATGCCTATCACCAACTGGACATTCCTGATTGCTTGTTTGGCTATTGCAGGTATTCCTCCTTTCTCGGGTTTTTTCAGTAAGGATGAGATTCTTTCAGCAAGTTACGAATTTAGCCCGTATATCGGTGGATTAATGACTTTCGTAGCTGCATTGACTGCATTTTATATGTTCCGCTTGTATTACAGCATTTTCTGGGGCAAAGATTACACAATAAAAGCTGCTGCTCACGGACACGACGACCATGGACATGGACATACTCCACACGAATCGCCTTTTGCAATGTCATTTCCATTGATTTTTCTTGCTGTAGTTACCGTTTTAATTGGAATTGTTCACTTAATACCAGGGTTACCACATTTTGGCGAGTTTGTTAGCAGTACCGGTGCCGATTATCATATTCAAATTGACCCAACTGTGGCCATTATGAGCGTGGTTATTGCAAGTATATCTATTTTGATTGCAACATTGATGTATCGCAAACCAACGGCAACTCCTGATAAGCTGGCAAAAACATTCTCTGGTTTATACAAAGGAGCTAGCAACCGTTTCTATCTTGATGAAGTGTATTTGTTCATTACTAAAAAGATTATTTTCAATAATATATCAAGACCATTGGCTTGGTTCGATCGTCATGTAATTGATGCAACTATGGATGGTTTTGCTTCCACAACCAATTGGGTATCCTTTAAAATCAGGAAATTCCAATCGGGTCAGGTACAGCAATATGCGTATGTATTCCTGTTGGGAACATTAATTATCGCTTTGTTAGTGATTTTTGTAAAGTAAAAATTTAATAGTTCAACGATTTATAAACATTCAGACATGAACTTTTTATCAATATTCGTTCTTATACCGGCTTTAATGATGATTGGTTTGTTCCTTTCGAACAGCCGCAGACAGTTGCAAGTTGTTATGACGGTGGGAGCATCGCTTTTAGTAATTCTTTCGGGGATTCTGACTTACATGTACCTGACCGACCGTGCAGCGGGTGATACAGCCGAGATGCTTTATACTGCTACAACAGTTTGGTATCCATCGTTAAATATCCACTATTCAGTTGGTGTTGACGGAATTTCAGTTGCTATGCTTATTCTTGCGTCAATCATAGTATTTACAGGAGTTTTTGCTTCATGGAAAATAGATCCGCTTCCAAAAGAATTCTTTTTGTGGTTCAGTTTACTTTCCATCGGTGTGTATGGATTCTTTATTTCGACTGACTTGTTCACCATGTTTATGTACTACGAAATCGCCTTGATTCCTATGTACTTATTGATTGGTGTTTGGGGAACAGGTAAAAAAGAATACTCAGCCATGAAGTTGACGCTAATGTTGATGGGAGGTTCGGCTCTATTACTTGTTGGTATTTTAGGAATCTACTATGCTTCCGGTGCAACAACCATGAACATTTTAGAAATCGCCAAATTGCATATTCCTGTTGAGCTACAATACTATTTCTTCCCGCTTACATTCATGGGATTTGGTGTGTTAGGTGCTATGTTCCCTTTCCACACTTGGTCTCCCGATGGTCACGCCTCTGCTCCTACCGCGGTTTCCATGTTGCACGCCGGCGTATTGATGAAATTGGGAGGTTACGGTTGTTTCCGTGTGGCAATGTATTTAATGCCTCAGGCAGCTCACGAAATGGCTTGGATTTTCTTACTATTAACCGGTATCTCGGTAGTTTATGGTGCCTTCGGCGCTATCCACCAAACCGATTTGAAATATATCAACGCTTACTCGTCAGTTAGTCACTGTGGATTGGTATTGTTTGCCATTTTGATGATGAACGAAACCGCTGCTACCGGAGCTATCATGCAGATGCTTTCTCACGGTTTGATGACAGCCTTGTTCTTTGCTTTGATTGGTATGATTTACGGTCGTACTCATACCCGCGATATCCGACTGATGGGCGGCTTAATGAAAGTTATGCCATTCTTGGGTGTAAGTTATGTAATTGCCGGTATGGCTTCATTGGGATTACCCAGTTTAAGCGGATTCGTTGCTGAAATGACTATTTTCGTTGGTTCATTCCAACACACTGATATGTTCCACCGAGTATTGACCATTGCAGCTTGTGCTTCGATTGTAATTACAGCAGTTTATATCTTACGTGTGGTTGGTAAAATCATTCTTGGCCCGGTTCAGGACAAACATCACGAAGAACTGACCGATGCCGTATGGTATGAAAGACTTTCGGTTACCGTATTAATAGTAGCTATTTTTGCTTTAGGTTCGGCTCCATTCTGGGTGTCACACATGATTGGCGAAAGTGTAGTTCCGGTAATTACTAACTTGGTAAAATAAAATTGCAGACTAAAGTCAAAGGTCTTAAGTATATAATTAGGCCGAAGACATTGGACATTAGAATATAAAATCATTAGACTTTTGACATTAGACATAAATAGAGAATATGGATTACAGTAGTTTTTTACAAATGCGCGAAGAATTTTCACTGCTTGCAGTGATGGTTTTCCTTTTGATTTACGATATATTTGCCAGCGAAAAGGCGTTGAAGTATTTTCAACCGGTGGCATTGGTACTTTTTGCAGTACATACCGTACTTAACTGCATTCCACGCGATGCGTTTGAAATTGCAGGCGGAATGTTCCAATACGCGCCTATGCAAACCATCATTAAGAGTATTCTGAATGTAGGAACGCTGATCGTGTTGTTGCAAGCTCATAAATTCCTGAATGAAGATGCAAATCGTATTAAACGTGGAGAATTCTACTTCCTAACATTGTCAACTTTGTTGGGAATGTATTTCATGATTTCAGCCGGAAATTTCCTAATATTCTTTATTGGTCTTGAAACTGCTTCAATTCCAATGGCTACGCTGGTTGCTTTTGACAAATACAACCGCAAAGCTGCCGAATCGGGTGCTAAATATATTCTTTCAGCTGTATTCGCCTCAAGCATTTCGGTATTTGGTATGTCGTTGATCTACGGCTCAACCGGAACACTATATTTCAATGATTTAGCGACTTTGATTACTGGAACACCATTGCAAATAATGGCTTTTGTATTCTTTGTAGTTGGTTTATTCTTTAAAATTTCGTTGGTGCCTTTCCACTTGTGGACTCCCGATGTGTACGAAGGTGCTCAAACCAATATCACTTCGTACCTTTCGGTTATCTCAAAAGGTTCGGCCGTATTTGTTTTGTTCACATTGCTTATTAAAGTCTTTGGCAACCTTGTTACTTCATGGGAACCTGTGTTGTGGGGATTAGCAGTGGTAAGTATAACGGTAGCTAACGTATTTGCTATCCGTCAACAAAACCTGAAACGTTTCCTTGCTTTCTCTTCCATTTCGCAAGCCGGATACATTTTGTTGGCCATAATCAGTGGAAGTGCCTTGGGAATGACTTCACTTGTATATTATGTGTTGGTATATATGTTCTCTAACTTGGCTGCATTCGGTGTTCTATCGGTTATCGAAGAACGTACTGGCAATGTAACTATGAAAAGTTATGATGGATTGTACCAAACCAATCCCCGATTGAGCTTTGTGATGATGCTTGCTTTGTTTTCATTGGCAGGTATTCCTCCTTTTGCTGGATTTTTCAGTAAATTCTTTGTTTTCTCTGCGGCTGCTGCCAAAGGTCAATATGTGTTGGTATTTATTGCCTTGCTGAATACCATTATTTCATTGTACTATTATTTATTAGTTATCAAGGCAATGTTCCTTAACAAAAGCGAGAATCCTATTCAAACTGTGAAAAGTGATTTCCCGGTAAAATTAAGTCTTGTCATTTGTACTGCCGGTATTTTGTTGGTAGGATTAGTAAGCGTAATTTATTCTCAAATCGGAACATATAGCTTCGGAATGTAATTTAGAAGTTATACAAAAAATATATAGACCCGCTGTGAGCCTGGCTTGCAGCGGGTTTTCTTTTTGATTTAAACTCTAACCATCCCCTACAACAATCATTATGAAATATTGAAACAAAATATCCATATAAAGGATTATATCAATAATATAAAGAAAAAATAAATATTTATATTACATAAAATCATCATTTACCAATAAATTGAAATAAAATGCTGTATTACATTAATAATTATCAAATCAAATAATCTTCAAATCAGACAGATTGCAAGCAAAATAACACAATAAATTATATTTTATAATCAATATGACTTTAAAATAACGATTATAGAATATTTATGAACATCTATCAGTAAAAATAGAAGCATTATTACATTCTTTATAAAATCTTTATGTACTTTTGTCGTGAAATTATAAAACTATCGTTCAAATAAACACAAATTAATGGAATCAGCTCACAAGAACAGTCATATAAGTAAGTTTAGTATGATTGGCGTTATTATTACGTTGGGAATTGTATATGGCGATATTGGTACTTCGCCTCTTTATGTAATGAAAGCCATACTGGGAGCTAATAAACATATCGATGCAAATTATATAATTGGCGCCATTTCGTGCATTATCTGGACGCTTACCCTACAAACAACCGTTAAGTATGTGCTTATTACCCTGAGAGCCGACAACAATGGTGAGGGTGGAATTTTAGCACTTTACGCATTGATTCGCAAGAACAAGAATAAATGGCTATTCGTAGTAGCGATAATCGGTGCCAGTACTCTTATAGCAGATGGGATTATTACACCGGCAATTACAGTAGTATCGGCTATCGAAGGATTGAGGAATATGAATCCCGAAACGCCGGTTATTCCTATCAGCATTGCCATTATTGCCTTTTTATTTTTCTTGCAACAGTTTGGAACTAAAGCTATTGGCAACTCTTTTGGTCCGATTATGTTGATATGGTTTGCCATGTTGGGTGTACTTGGTTTTATGCAAATTACTCAATATGCTGAAGTTCTTAAAGCCTTCAATCCATACTATGCTGTCAACCTGCTTATTCATTATCCAAACTGGTTTCTTATATTGGGAGCAGTTTTCTTATGTACAACTGGGGCTGAAGCACTTTACTCCGATTTGGGACATTGCGGAATCAATAATATTCGTATTAGCTGGGTATATGTTAAGGCAATGTTGATTTTGAATTATCTGGGTCAAGGAGCGTGGGTACTCACTCATATAAATGATTTACACGAAGACACAAATCCATTTTATACCATAATGCCACAAAGTTTCTTATTCTTTGGTGTGGTAATGGCAACAGCAGCTGCTGTTATAGCCAGTCAGGCATTAATCAGCGGTTCGTACACTATTTTCAGTGAAGCCATGAGTCTTAACTTTTGGCCGCGCCAAAAAATTAAATATCCTACACACGTAAAAGGTCAGTTATACATTCCTTTTGTAAACTCCTTTCTTTTCGTATTTTGTATTATTATGATTCTGTTTTTCAAAACTTCGAGCAACATGGAATCAGCTTATGGTCTGTCAATCACCATCACCATGATGATGACGACCCTATTACTGGCGTTTTACCTGAAAAAGCAACGAATCAAA
>Ga0302292_1002562_pt1 | contig 10797 bp, 9 predicted proteins | sample III_Fen_N2_1_FD_194553 | JGI IMG/M metagenome (GOLD analysis project Ga0302292, IMG submission 194553) | Peat permafrost microbial communities from Stordalen Mire near Abisko, Sweden - III_Fen_N2_1 | ecosystem: Environmental > Terrestrial > Soil > Wetlands > Permafrost | place: Sweden: Abisko...
TAAAGATAAATGGCTACCATAACTATTCCCATAATCAGAATTACACTTATTGACAATTAATATATTATACGAAATGCCAAATAAATTTCTACTATTTGTTTCATTTGTGGTTTGTTTCTCCCTTGTTAAAGCGCAAGAGACATCTAATATTTATCAACAGACATATTCTAAAATTGATAGTATGCTGATTGGACAAACTTCACTAAAATTTAAAGAAGCAGTATTAGCAACAGAAAATGCTTATCTTGATGGGAAGTTAGATTGTGATTTTGTAAATCAGAAAATAGAGACTCTAACAAAACTAACTAAAAAAGTAGCTGAAAATAATCCTATTGATTATCGTGAATCGGATAAAAACATAATAGTTAAAAATGCAGCACTATTTAAGGTTTTTAATGACACCATACCAATTGTCCTCAATTCTGATACTGTTCTTTTACATATTCCTTATTCTTATGATTTTGATGATATGTGGGGTCAAAAAGACTGGTCAAAAATGTTTGTTTCAAAGTTATTATCAACGGGAAAAGGTAATTGTCATTCCTTACCATATCTTTATAAAATATTATCCGAAGAATTAAAAATTCCTGCTTACCTATCGTTTGCTCCTAACCATATTTATATAAAAACATTTTCTAAAAAAATGGGATGGTATAACACAGAGCTAACAAGTGGTACTTTTCCCGTTGATGCTTGGCTTATGGCTTCGGGTTATATAAGCGTTGACGCTGTTCGTAATGGTTTGTATATGGATACATTGAGTACAAAACAGTCTGTTGCTAACTGTTTGCTCGACTTAGCACAAGGCTATCAACATAAGTTTGGAAAGGATAATCCAGATTTTGTACTGAAATGTTGTTGCACAGTATTGAAATATCATCCTACGAATGTGAGTGCAATGCTTACAAAAGCTGAAGCCCAGAAGTTCTACGTTCAAGCTCAGATGAAAGCCAGGAAGGTAAAAACTCCAGAAGAACTATTTACCGACAAGTCAATCAAAGAAATGTATGCAGACATGGAGCAAACTTATGTAAAACTCCATCAATTAGGCTATAGGCGTATGCCCGAAGAAATGTATATGCAGTGGATAGTCTCATTAAATAACGAACCGAATAAGTCTTATTATAAAAAAGGAAACGTAAATAGGAAAAAACAATGATATACTTGTTTACTTTAGCTAAGTATCAAACATCAGGTTTTAAGAATAGAGCATTGAAAGTTAATAATTGAAGGTAACAATTGATATCGCGAAGCTAATATCATGAAATCATATCACCGAAGGTTAATATCACGAAGCTAATATCACCGAAGGTTACTATCATTTGGCTTTAAGAAATTCCACCATTTTCTTAGCAGCTTTGGAAGCAGCACCAGGTCCACCCAATGAGTCTTTCATTACATTATATTCATGGAGCATATTTTCGCGGTAGGTCTTATCGTGCAGGATATTATCCAATTCTTTTGATACATTCTCGATCGTAAAGAAATGAGCCATCAATTCTTTCACCACTTCCTTTTCCGCTACCAGGTTCACCAGTGAAATATACTTCACCTTCACAAAATAATCCTTTAACAGCATCATAAACCGGCCGAAATATACATTGTATACCACTACCTGTGGTGTTCCTATCAGAGCCGTTTCAAGTGTTGCCGTACCTGAATTGACCACGGCAGCTTTAGCCTGCTGAAGCAATTCATAGGTCTGATCGAATGTAATCCGCACACTTTTATCTTTCAACAAAGATTTATAAAATGATGGAGCAATGCCCGGAGCACCTGCAACAATTGCCTGGTATTCAGGAAAACGTTGAGTAGCCTGAATCATACGGGGCAGGCAGGCAGATATCTCCTGTTTACGGCTACCCGCAAGCAGTGCAATGATGGGTTTTTTTGACAGCTTATTGATCGTGCAGAATTCACTAAAAGTCTGTTGTTGGTTTGGCCGTGCAGATATGGAATCAACAGATGGGTTGCCTATGTATTCAACGGGGTAGTTATGTCGTGCATAAAATGTAGTTTCAAAAGGAAAGATAGTGAATAATTTATCTACATACTGCTTAATAGCCTTTATGCGGTGCTCTTTCCAGGCCCATATCTTAGGGGAGATATAATAATAAACCGGTATATTCAGTTTTTCTTTCGTAAACCGTGCCATAGGCAGGTTGAAACCTGGATAATCCACTAAAATAACAACATCAGGTTGATAGCTAATGATAGCCTTCTTGCATTCATTGATATTATTCAGTACTTTCCGGGCATTCTTCAATACTCCCCAAAAACCCATAAAAGCCATTTTACGATAGTGTTTTATCATTTTCCCACCCTGAGCCTGCATTAAATCACCTCCCAAAAAACAAAAATCAGCCTGAGGATCTTCTACCTTAAGCTCCCGCATTAAATTCGATGCATGCAAATCGCCTGAAGCCTCTCCGGCAATGATAAAGTATTTCATGGTTTAGTTGGTTGATTAAGTTAATTGGTTAATTGGTTGATTGGTTAATTGGTTGATTGGTTGTTTTAGTTGATTGGTTGTTTTAGTTGATTGGTTGTTTTAGTGAGTGAGTTAATGTACAAAGAATTGTTTTAATAGGCCCGAATGAATAAATTACTGATTAGCCCGAATAACCCGTTCGAACCAATCAACTTAATTGACTTAATCAACCAATTAACCAATCAACTTAATTAACTCATTTAACTTAATCAACTATTTAACCAATTAACTAAGCATAAAGATACTGGCTACCAGATACGGCATGCCTCCTACCATCATGCCTGTTGCTATTTTAAAGCTATCGGTTTTATAGAATACAAATACAAAGAGCAAATCGGGCATAATAGAGAGCAACATCAATTTTCCAAGGATAATACCCGGATAGAGTTGTTTTATAGTTTCAAAAAAAGACACATCTTCCGGGTAAAACCTATTCAGGTAAATCCACATAAAAAGTACCGGAAGCAACAATCCGGGAACTAATCCATACAGGAAATGATTGAATCGTTCCATACAACAGATTTATTTTAAACTCCAGTTGCGTATTTTATCCATAGCATCGTAGGCAGTAAGATCAATTTTGGTAGGGACAATGGAAATATAGCCATGATCTAAAGCCCATTCATCAGTATCTTCAGATTCAGGTTCATGATTTTCAAAGTTACCTGTCAACCAGAAATAAGCACCACCACGGGGATCAGTACGTTTGGCATATTCTTTTGTCCAACGGCCATCACACTGACGGGCAACACGTATTCCTGCTATTTCACCTATCGGAGCATTTATATTCAAACAGGTAGCATGTGGCAAGCCATGCTTTAATGCTTCACGGGTAATTTGCAACACATATTTCTCAAAAAAAGAAAAGTCAGCATCCAGGGAATGATTCGTAATGGAAAAGCCAATGGACAAAATACCATTTTCGCAGCCTTCCAGAACAGCCCCCATGGTGCCCGAATAAATCACATTAATTGCTGAGTTGGAGCCGTGGTTTATCCCTGCAACAACTAAATCGGGCCTGCGTTCAACAATTTCATTCAGGGCAAGCTTCACACAATCGGTAGGAGTGCCTGTGCACATATAACGGATAAGACCTTCTTTTTCTTCAATTTTCTTAAAACGAATGGGATGGGTAACTGTTAGTGCATTCGACTGTGCCGAGCGTGCTCCATCAGGAGCTACTACCACAACATCACCTATTTGGGTCATTAAACGGGTCAATACTTCTATTCCCGGGGCATCGTGCCCATCATCATTGGTAATTAAAATCAACGGTCTGTTCATATCTATATATCTAAAATCTATCGTTTAAAGCAAATTCACTACGATCAATCCGGTTCAACCCTTGTTGAGTTTCCAACTTGTTGCATACAGGAATATCGAACTGGCAATTATAAAATAGAGCAAATCCCTTGAATCGATTACTCCACGGCTCATTGATTTATAATGAGCATGAATTCCAAGCGAGTCAAGCAACTGTACGGATTGTCCGGAAGTGAAGAATCCGGTCAGCACTTCAAAGCCGTAGAAAGCAAAGAAAGAAAGGACTACTGCTACTACAAATGAGATAATCTGATTACCTGAAAGCGATGAGGAAAAGGTACCGATAGCAACATATACGGCTGCCAGGAAAAACAGTCCGATAAATGATCCCCAGAATGCTCCGGAATCGACATTTCCTGCCGGTTCAGCCATTGTAGAAACTGAGAAATAATAAATCAAAACAGGAAGGATTGCCGATGATACCAACACAAGACCTGCCAGGTATTTTCCCAGCACAATCTGCATCTTGCTTAAAGGCTTTGTTACGAGCAATTCCCAGGTACCGGTTTGCACTTCTTCAGCAAACAGTCGCATGGTAATAGCCGGGCAAAGAAACAGGAACAGCCAGGGAGCCAGATAAAAGAGTCCATCAACATTGGCATACCCTGCATCAAGTATATTGTATTCACCCGGTATAACCCATAGAAACAAACCTGTGAGAATTAAAAATATGCCAATAACAATGTATCCTGTTGCATTACTAAAAAAGGTACGCAATTCTTTTTTGAAAATTGTAAACATGGATTATGTAGTTCAATTACCGATTCTATTTCTTACTTTTTACATTCAAAAGCCTTTATTTGCAATTGATTTTTGTTACATTTGCGGTGTCAAAGGTAACCAAAAAAAATGAATGGAAAAACAAATACTTCTCACGAAACCATGAAATACGCCCTTTTTCCCTTCATATTTCTTTTATTGACAAATTTGCTTCAAGCTCAAACTAGTGAACCATATAGTTTCAAAATACAGGGTATTTACGGGACAATACTCCCGCACGACCAGCATGTAAAACCATTGATTGAGGATCATGTTTTGGGAACTGAATTCTCAGTTGAGTTTCAAACAGTGGGAGAAAAACCCTGGCAACAATTTAATGCATTTCCTGTTATCGGACTGGGAACTGTATGGCTCAACCTGGGAAATACAAAGAAACTGGGAAACGCCTTTGCACTTTACCCCTACATCAGCTTTCCCCTGATACGGTCCAGATACTTCAAATTAAATCTGAAAGCAGGTGCCGGAGCCAGCTACCTCACAAAAACATTCAAAAATACAAACATGAACCCTCAGGGTGGCATGCTCCCTTTTGACAGTACAAATACAGCTATAGGATCAGCACTGAATGTATATTTCTCCGGAGGAGGCAGTCTTGAAATACCCATCGGTAAGGGTTTCAGTTTAACAGCTGAATATACCTGGAACCATATATCGAATGGCAGTACGGTAGTTCCAAATTCAGGACTCAATTTATTAAATGGATTCGCTGGAATTAAATACTCACCTAATTACAGGAAGTTTAAATTTCCTCCCAAAAAGATACTTCCGGATATTCCACGTAAATTTACTTTTGAAATAATAGCATCAGGAGGTTTTCGACAATCATACTATTTAGACAACCGGACATATCCGATTGGTTCCATTGTATTGAGTGCATACCGGCCTGTCACCAATTACTACCGAATGGGAGCTGGTATTGATGTATTCTACGATGGAGTATACGATGGGACTTCTCTTTATAAAAGGACCTATATCACAACGAATGAATTGAGGAACAAACTGAGAGTAGGGACTTCATGGCATCATGAAATACTTCTTGGACGTTTAACGGCAGGTTTTGATTTTGGTATCTATCTGTACGATCCGCTTAAAAATACATCTCCGTACCTTGAAGCCAGTAACGGAAAATTAAACAAACCGCTCATATACTCTTATGATATTAACAAAGAAGATGGGTGGTTTTACTCCCGGGCTACAATGAAATACGCCCTGGATAACCATATGTTCATATCACTGGGTTTAAAAACCCACCTCCAGAAAGCGGAATTTATTGAATGGGGATTGGGATACAGGTTTTAGGAATGAGGAATGAGGAATGAGGAATGAGTTTGCTAAACTACAATATCCTATGGTACAATTGAATCAAGAAGAAGCGGAATTTCAGTTGCATCAATCCCGTTGGCGATTAGAAAAGATTTATCCTCATTGAATGTTTCAAGGAATAACTCCCAACTGTTTTGTTGCAAACTTAAACTCTTCTGATAAAAGTCAATGGCAGTTTCTAACTTGTGCTGACACCACGATATATGACCCGCATTGAGAAAATCGTGAGCATTTGGTTCATTCTCCAATAATTTCTTTACATAATAATCAGATTGCGGTATGTTCCCTGAAATGAATGAGCACCACGAAATAGCACGCCATACTTTTACATTTTCCTCGCTGGTAGCATCTAATTTAAAATAAACACCCAATGCTTCTTTGTATCTTCCTAACTCAACATAGCAATGTCCTATCTGCATCAAAACAGACAATTGATTTGGTTTCAGGTAATCGGCTTGCAGATAAAATTCTAGTGCTTTTTCAAACTCACCCATTATACGATAACAAAGTGCAATCTTACGAACGGTCCAGATATCATTCGTTTGAATTAAATCTGATTTTAAATATGCATCAAGTGCCTGCGGAAATTGAGAAGTCATTTGAAATGAATATCCTATTTTCTGGTAGATGGCAGCAGTTGGCGTAATCTCGTACTGAATTTTTTCAAACAATTCCAATGCCTGTATATAATGGTTTTTAGAAAAATAATATTCAGCTATGTTTAATTTAAAATCCCGGTTTGCAGATAAAATTTCAAACAGATAGGACCGATGCATTAAGAGTGAAAATGAAAACATATCTGAAAAATCACCATGTTGCGGATTTAGTTTAAAGAAACGGAATAAATCCTGGATATACAGCCTCGATATATTTTTCGAAACAACATTCGGAGTTAAAATAGCTTCATCTTTAGCCATTTCATCCAATTGTTCAGCTTCCATTTTGAATGATTGCTTCAACATGCCACGCTGTGACTCGGGCATCTGGAGGATGCTTAAACAAAAAGAATACTTATCGGAATTGCACATGATATTATTGCTTACAAAAGCAGAAAGCAATGTCTTGTCGTCCGTTTTAAACAATTCATTTATGGCTAAATTTTGGGAATCGAAAGGAATGAACCAGTTCGTGAATTCCGAGAAAAATGGAAAGTTCTTGAGTAATGAGAATGTGCTCATATACACATCTGCCCCTTCCAGCTGAAGCTCACTTAGCTCTTTCAACTTATCCGATACTCCACTCTGTTCAAGAAGATCCTGCCATTCAGGGTTCTCTTCACCCCACTCATCGGAGTTTAATAAACTGTCGGCATCCATTTTATCCTTCAACATAGGACTGATCTTCATCACTTCAGGTAGTATTTCTTCCTGCATTTTCTTAGTGATCTTTTCAGTTTCAGCAGTGGCAATAATCTGAATAATAATATTCTGAAAGTTATCAACGATATGATGATCATCGGCTAACAGGACCAATCGATTTCGGATGGAAGGGAAAAAAGGTAAAAAACGGTTATATTTAGCCATTACAAAGCACAGACCTACCAATGCACGTTGTTTCACCTTCTGATCATCAACCAGGCAGGCATCAAACAACAACATAAGCTTATTTTCATCGAACATGCGCCACAGATTCAACGTAAGTGCTGAAATTAAAACCGTTTTTTCTATCCAACCAGGATAATCCGTTTGCATTGCCTCATTGAATAGAATCTTCTCCTGGGAACCGATAACTGTTGACAGCCAAAACAGCCCAAACAACTCAGGGATTAGCGACTCATAATTAGAACGTAGCCTTTTAAGTTCAACAGGTTGTATATCCTCACCGCTTTTAATTAATGCAGTCTGACTGTGGTAGTATTTTAATGCATTGAACAGATCAACTGTTGTATGATGTCTTTTTGTATGGGGATAGTAGCGTTTTTGAGTATATTCATAATTGGAAGAATTCCGCAAAATGAGTTCTTCCCTTAACTCTGAATTTAAGACAAATATCTTGGCTATTAATTTATTATATACGGTTTTGCGCTGGGGATCATCAACACCGGTTATATAGTAGTGAAGTAAAAAACGATAATTTTGCTCCAAATCGTTTAACCGGTCAACATATTCACCAATTTGCAACTCATCAACCAAAACCCTGATTTTATCAAATGCATTTTTCACCTGCCCTGAAACAAGGAAGTGTGATATGGATTTAAAGGTTGCATGAATCTGTCCTGCGTTCATATTTTTGAAGTTTGTTGGAATTCAAGAAGTAATTACAACTATAAAACCAACTTTTTGTGAGCTTGTTTAAATAAAATGTAAAAATTACGAACAATTAGCAAAATAAAATGTGTAGCGTACCGATACGAATTTTTGTTACTCAGAAGAATATAATGCGGTTTATTTTGGAATTAATAATCAGTGTAAATTAGAGTAGTTAATGGATAATCTATATCATTAACCCATCTTACTGATTTTACGAAGTCTTTCTTCGTCTATTATTTTCAGTTTACGACCATCCATGGCAATTACATGCTCATTTACAAAATTGGAAAGTGTCCGGATAGCGTTTGAGGTAGTCATATTGGATAAGTTGGCCAGATCCTCGCGTGAGAGGTAAATGCTGATTGTAGCTCCATCTTCCTCCATACCATAATTGGTTTTGAGCAGTAGAAGTGCCTCTGCCAGTCTTCCACGGATATGTTTTTGAGTAAGATTTACAGTACGGGCATCGGAAGCTGCCAGATCGGTTGCTAATTCTTCTAAGAATCGGTAACAAAAAGCATTGTTGTGTCTTAATATAGACAAAAAGATCTCTGCCTTTATCATATAAACAACAGAGGCTTCGAATGCAGTAACATTGGTGTTGTAGGTTTCATTTGCAATAATAGCCCTGTAACCGAAATGTTCTCCCGGTTTTAGCATTCTGATAATTTGCGAACGGCTTCCTACTCCCTCTTTATACACTTTTACCTTACCACTGGCAAGTATCATCATATGAGTTGGCAATTCACCCTCACTATGAATGATTTCATTCTTTTTAAAAAAATGAACTGTGTAATTGTTACGTATAAATTGCCTTTCATCCGGTGTTAAAACATCCCAAACGGTTAGAATCTCTTCCAGAGGCTTGAGATCAGAAACATGCTTTTTTGCCATATAATTTTGGAACAAATATGTTTGACAACAATGTTATAAAGCACAAATTTAGTAATTTTTTGAGATAAACATACCAATTATCAAAAAAAACCATTTAATAATTCAAAAAATAAATTTTTTGTGTCATAATTTCAATTACAAATTGTATATTTTAATTTAAACATTTTTTGTGCAGGTAATCATTAAATCTTTTCCTAAAATAATTAAATAAATAGAATTACTTTTGTAGAATCTTATAAAATAAATTTTAGATGAAAAGATTCTCTATCATTGCAATTCTTCTCCTATGCATTTTAAGTTCAAATGCACAACAAATCTCATTCAGTGATTCCGCCGTTATTAGTTTGATTACGTGTTCTCCGGGTGAAGAAGTTTATTCTAAATTCGGGCATACTGCTATCCGGATAAATGATGCTAAAAGTGGAAATGACCTGGTTTTCAATTACGGTATTTTCAGCTTTGAAACTGAAAACTTTTATTACAAATTTATAAAAGGAGAAACGGATTATCAATTGGGGATCTATGATACCAGGTATTTTTTACCTGAATATGCTCAACGAAATTCTATGGTGTGGGAGCAAATATTAAATCTTACCCAACCTGAAAAAAAGAATTTAATCAATTTATTATTGAAAAATTACGAACCTCAAAACAGAACATACCGCTATAACTTTGTTTTTGATAACTGTTCAACCAGACCCCGTGATAAGATCATTGGTGCACTTAACGGGTATATCAAATTTCAACCTGATACAGAATTCAAAACCTATCGTGAGTGGATAGGGATTTATGTTGGAACTGATACTTGGCTTAAATTTGGTATTGATATTGTATTTGGATTGGATGCTGATCAATTTGCCGACACAAGTGAAGGCATGTTTCTCCCTGAGAACCTAATGAATGAATTTCAAACTGCCCGTGTTATTTCTTCAAACGGTCAGATCAGAAACTTAGTAATACAAAAGAATGTATTGGTCAGTAAAAGTAATACAAATGTTCCAACCGATTCATGGCTTTTTAAACCGGCTACAATCTCTCTGGTTTTACTTCTTATGGGAATTATCTTAACGGTTTGGGATGTAAAAGAAGGAAAGCGACATTTTAAAGCTTTTGACACATTTATATTGTTTATAACCGGACTAGGGGGGCTTATTGCTTTTTACCTGACGTTCTTTTCGTTACATCCGTTAGTCAGATCAAATCTAAATTTACTCTGGCTAAACCCCCTGAATATCGTTCTTGCTTTTCTGATCTGGATAAAACCTTTACGGGTCATTTTGTTTTATTATCAGATCGTTAACATTCTACTAATCCTGGGAGCATTAATCATTTTTGCAACATCCCTGCAAACATTTAATATAGCAACATTTCCTCTCATTGTACTTTTATTAATGAGAAGCACCAGTTGGTTTGCCTTAACAAAAAGGAAAATATTTAAAAGCAGAAAAGTTTAACTCTAAAACACATGATACCAACATGCTAAAAAATAAGCAGCCAGAAGTACCCATTCCTTTACGTTTTGTTTGCATCATACCCGCTCGTTATAGCTCCTCCCGTTTTCCTGGAAAGCCCTTGGTGGATATTGGTGGCAAGACCATGATTCAACGTGTATATGAACAGGCCTCTAAAGCATTGCCAGACGTTTATGTAGCAACCGATGACCAACGGATTTTTGATGCGGTAACTGCTTTTGGCGGGAAGGCCATTATGACTTCCGATCAGCATAAAAGTGGTACA
>Ga0302292_1002570_pt1 | contig 10775 bp, 10 predicted proteins | sample III_Fen_N2_1_FD_194553 | JGI IMG/M metagenome (GOLD analysis project Ga0302292, IMG submission 194553) | Peat permafrost microbial communities from Stordalen Mire near Abisko, Sweden - III_Fen_N2_1 | ecosystem: Environmental > Terrestrial > Soil > Wetlands > Permafrost | place: Sweden: Abisko...
AACAAGATGAATGTGTGCGTGTGGAACCTCAAGTCCAAGCACTACTACACCCACTTTCTTACAAGGAATCGCTTTTTTAAGCGCCAACGCAACTCGTTTAGAGAAAAGCATAAGTCCCAAATATTTTTGATCATCAAGATCAAACAAATAGTCGATCTCAACTTTCGGAATCACCAATACATGACCAATTGCAAGCGGGAAAATATCAAGAAAGGCGAGATAATTCTCGTCTTCGGCCACTTTATAGCATGGAATTTCGTCATTTACTATTTTTGAAAAAACACTTGCCATAACACTCAATATTTAAGACAATTACATTCCAAGTTCAATATTAATAATTTCGAATGGAATCACACCTGACGGAACTTTAATCTCGACAGCATCGCCTATTTTCTTACCCATAAGCCCCTGCGCTATAGGTGTATTCACACTTATTTTTCCTTGCTTCAGATCAGCTTCGTGTTCTGAAACGATCGTGTAAGCCATTGTAGAATTATTCTTTGTATTCTTGATTGTAACCTTGTTCATAATCTGAACAACGTCCGTTTCAATCTTTGATTGGTCGATAATTCGGGCACCTGCCAACTGAGTCTGCAACATCGAAATTTTAGCTTCGAGCATTCCCTGAGCATCTTTGGCAGCATCATATTCTGCATTTTCTGAAATATCTCCCTTTTCAATAGCTTCCCCTATATTTCTGGAAATAGCCGGCCTGTCGACATTGATCATTTGGTCAAGGTCTGCTTTAAGTTTTTTCAATCCTTCTGCAGAGATATAAGTAATTTTGCCCATTTGGAAAAAAATTTTGCTGATTACACATAAAAAATAAGAAGAACTCCGGCACGCCAGAACCCTTCCCGATCTAATTGAATACAAATTTAAAAATATTATCCAAGAAAATACAAATATAGGCTTGAAAATTGATTGAACCGCTGATTAAGTATACTTTCTATTTAAAATTTCGGAATAGACAACTGCTTTCCTTAGGTTAAACCCATCCCTGATCCTTGATTTATATCGAACTATCGGAATATCTGATACGTTTTTTTGAGAAATAGGTAACGAATTTTGCGCCGCAATTTCTGAGTTTAATTTTATCTCCTTTTGATGAGTACTTTCGAATTCGCCTTCTTTATTTTCTTCTGCTGTTTTTGCTGCAGCAAAATCGTCATCCCAATTATATTTTTCATCTTCAACTTCAGGTACAAGAAATTGTTCTATCGAATCAAAGATATTATGCACCGGAGCCTCATAACCCTTCATCGTCTCTGATTTTGTCTCAAGAACCTCCGGCACTGAAGCTTTGGTTTGCATAGTTATTTTTTGCGGGGGTTCCTGCAACTCTTTTTTCTTTTTGTTTTGAGAGATTGCCTGAATAATTGAGGCAATAGCAATCATGATCAGAAATAAATAATCTCCGATAGCCGCATATTGAAATATTATTGCATTGACATTCATTTTTAACTATATTAGCATTCCATAAAAATAAACAAAATGTTGATGTTAAAACGTGTTCGAATCTCAAAAATTACAATATTGGCAATAATACTTCTTTCAGCGGTTAATTGTTCGAAGGATCAAAACACTTTCCTTCCTTATACCAGGGTAAACCTGCAAATATCGCTGGTAAACTACAATCACTTAAAGATCCCTGGTAATTCAGTTTTATTCCAGAATGAAGGTTACAGAGGCATTATAGTCGTATGTGTTGATCCCAATTCAAACCTGTATTATGCTTTTGACGCTTGCTGCCCGTATGAGAAAGACTATTCAGGGATTGTAATGACTCAACCGATCAAAAATCTTCCCTCACAGCCCGGAACGATCTTTAGCAGCGATTTTTTCGGTAAATGCAATAAATGCGGATCAGAGTTTAATCTGATTGGAGCCGGACAGCCCACTTCCAAAGGACCTGCAACTCATTATCTTCAAAGCTACAATATCAGTTCGAGCTTCGAAAGCTTGCTCGTTACAAACTAAACATTATAAAAGCGGTAAGAGAATGTGTAAAATGCATTTCTTACCGCTTTTACTTTATTCGAATATATTAATACCTGTAATGATCTGGTTTGTAAGGACCATTAGGTGATATGCCAAGATAACTGGCCTGCTCGGGAGTCAAAACGGTGAGCTTAACTCCAATCTGCTCGAGGTGAAGTCTGGCCACCTCTTCATCAAGATGCTTGGGTAAACGATAAACCCCGATTTCGTATTGTTTATTCCACAACTCAAGCTGAGCCAACGTCTGGTTTGTAAATGAATTGCTCATTACAAATGAAGGATGTCCTGTAGCACATCCCAAATTGACAAGGCGTCCTTCTGCAAGCAGGAAGATCGCATGACCATCAGCATAAATGTATTTATCAACCTGTGGCTTGATATTGACTTTCGTTATTCCATCCCATTTTTCGAGACGCGAAACCTGAATTTCATTATCAAAATGCCCAATATTGCAAACAATCGCCTGATCTTTCATGGCCGCCATGTGCTCTCCGGTAATAATATCCAGATTTCCGGTTGTTGTAACAAAGATATTTCCTTCAGACACAGCTTCATCCATGGTCTTCACTTCGAAACCTTCCATTGCCGCCTGTAATGCACAAATAGGATCAATTTCGGTGATGATAACCCTTGCACCATATGACCTCATTGAGTGTGCGCATCCCTTTCCTACATCGCCATATCCGGCAATTACGGCGACTTTCCCAGCAATCATAACATCCGTAGCACGTTTGATACCGTCAGCCAACGACTCACGACAACCATAAAGGTTATCAAATTTCGATTTTGTAACAGAATCGTTCACGTTGAAAGCAGGAAACAGCAATTTCCCTTGCTCAACCATTTGGTAAAGACGATGGACGCCTGTGGTCGTTTCTTCAGATACACCCTTGATTTCCTTCGCCTGACGATGCCAACGATTCGAATCGGCAGCAAGTACTTGCTTTAAAACTTTATTCAATTCAATTTCATCCTCTGCACTAACCGGTGCATCAAGAATTGCTGCATTGTCTTCAGCTTCAAAACCACGGTGAATCATCATCGTTGCATCACCGCCATCATCAACAATCAACATCGGTCCAAAACCGTTTCCAAAATCGAGTGCCCGTTCGGTACACCACCAATATTCGGCCAATGTCTCACCTTTCCAGGCAAATACAGGAACGCCGGCCTCTGCAATAGCAGCAGCAGCATGATCCTGAGTCGAAAAAATATTACAACTACACCATCTCACATCGGCACCCAATTCAACTAAAGTCTCAATCAAAACGGCAGTCTGAATGGTCATATGTAAAGACCCCATAATTCTGGCACCTTTTAAAGGTTTTAGGGCTCCATATTTTTTACGAAGCGACATCAAGCCCGGCATCTCTTTTTCTGCGATTACAATCTCTTTTCTGCCAAAGGCAGCCAGCGAGATATCTTTAACTTTAAAACTTTCACTCTGAGAAATCATCATGTAATATATTAAATTATTGTATGTTAATTATTTAGATTTAAAGCTATTCTAAAACCTCACCGGAAAGAATACTTAATGCAAGGATGCGATCCTTGACAAGCTGTTCTTGCAACTCAACAATACCATCAAATTTTTGTTCATCACGGATCTTCGATACAAAGTAGAGGGTAATTTCCGAATTATAAATATCAGATTCAAAGTCAAAAATATGAACCTCGATACTTTTATGATCTGCATTATAATTTACTGTTGGACGAATACCAATATTCAACATCCCTTTGTAAATCTCACCACCCGTTTGAACAAAGACGGCATAAACGCCATCGCCAGGAACCAATTTATGATTGTCCAAGGTCTCGATATTAGCTGTTGGAAATCCGAGTTTGCGTCCTAATTGCTTTCCTTCAATCACTTTCCCCGATAAAGTATAGCGATATCCCAGAAAATGATTTGCTTTTAAAATATCTCCTGCCTCAAGTGCCAAACGTATTTTTGTAGAACTAACAACCTTGTTATCGACAAGCAATTCTGAAAGCTGCTCCACTTTAAAATTCAACTCGTTAGAAAGTAATTCAAGAGAATTGAAATCACCTTTTCTCCCCTGTCCAAACCGATGATCGTAGCCAACAACAAGGCTTGCGATGTTCATCTTTCCAACAAGAATATTTTCAACAAATTCATTATATGACAGTTTGGAAAATTCTCTTGTAAAAGGGTAAATGACAAGATGATCAATCCCGATTTTCTCCATCAAATTTATTTTCTCCTTTTGGGTAGACAAAAGTCTGAGCGAATCCTCCTGAGGTGCAATAACAATCCGGGGATGCGGGTCAAAAGTAAAAACAACTGAATCGCCCTCTGAAAGAGTACTGATCCGTTTTAACTCAGAAATGACTTCCCGATGTCCTAAATGAACCCCATCAAAAGTTCCAATGGTAACCACCGGATTTACAGCTACGAAATTGTCTAAATTGTAATGAATTTGCACGCTACCAAATTTTCAGGTCGTAAAAATAGTCAAAATAAAATTGCAGAAAGCCTCCTCCACTATTATTGATCAATTAAAGCGAAGCAAAACTTAATCAGTTGATTGGTTTTACCAAGGAATTTATACTTTTGTTTCCATTGAATTCAGCTCTCAAAAAGCGAGAGGGTTCATTGAAAAAAAAAAGTTAAAATATTGATTAACAATTAAAATTTAGACTAATATCAAATCTTCGATGAAAAAAGCATTTTACCTTTTGATTATTCTGAGTATCCTGTTCGCCTGCGGAAAGAAGTCCAACTTCACTATTTCGGGACAATTAGACGGTGGCGCAGGAAAAACGATTTATTTCAATAAAATTCTAATCAGCAATAAATTACCTGACGATTCTGTAAAGCTTGATAAGGATGGGAAATTTGCATTCAAAGGAAACACCTCATCACCAGCCTTTTATTTATTGAAACTATCGAAAAATAGTTTTGTGACTTTGTTGGTCGATTCTGCGGAAAACGCTTACATCAAAGGATCGTACAAAAACTTCACACGTGACTATAAGGTCAAGGGTTCGATCGGATCTGAAATTTTGCTTGATTTAGACAATCGGTTCTCTACGGCAAAAGCACAGGTCGATTCTTTACGAAAACTCTACAGCCAGCATAAAAATGATCCGCTTTTTGCGTCAAAAATAGAGGAATGGGATGCCTATTATACGGTTGTAAAAACCGATCATTCCAATTATGTCACTTCGTTTATTAAAAAAAATCCATTTTCGCTTACCTCAGTTTATGCGCTCTATCAAAAATGGGACGATAATAGCTTTGTGGTAAACGACTTACAAACGATGAAAACTGCTGCATCGGCTCTATTTTCAGTATATCCTAAAAATGAGCAAGTTATCGCACTATACAACAACACACTTCAATATGTGAAGCAAGAACAGAATAAAAGACTTACATCTGTTTTACAAGAGAATGCTGTAAATACTCCCAACATTGCGTTGCCCGATGCCGACGGTCGCGAGAGAACTTTATGGTCGCTTCGTGGAAAATATGTTTTGGTCCATTTCTGGTCGGCAAAGGACCGGGCATCAAGGATCGTCAATCCGGTTCTTTCGGAGATCTACAATAAATTTAAAAATCGCGGATTCGAAATATTCATGGTTAGTGTTGACAATGACAGAGTTGCCTGGATGGACGCAATTGCGAATGATAATTTAAGTTGCATTAATGTTGGGGACATGAAAGGGAGTTTTCAAGCTGTTACCAACTACAACATTCAGGAATTACCATTTAATTATCTGTTAGATAAAGAAGGCAATATTATTGCCAGAAATCTGAAAGGACCAGCATTAAATCAAGCTTTAAGTAAGATTTTCAAATAATTCAATATTAGCTATTTACAAATAGATGGTATTAAATCACATAACATTGGTTCATTATCGTACCTGAAAATAACATACAAACTATTCAGAATCTTGAATAATTGCTTTTTAGGCCTATCTTTGCCGACATTAAAAGAACGATTATCATTTAGTTAATAAAAAGGTTTGAACCCGTCAAAAAAAATATATTTTGCTTCTGATGTTCATCTTGGATCTCCGGCACTGAAGCATAATCGCGAAAGAGAATTGCTGTTTGTGAGCTGGTTACATCAGGTCAAGAAAGATGCAGCAGTCATATTTCTCCTTGGCGACATTTTCGATTTCTGGTTCGAATATCGGAAGGTTGCACCACAGGGATTTGTTCGTGTGCTTGGGGCAATTGCGGAGATTTGCGATAGCGGAATACCTGTTCACTTTTTCACAGGGAATCACGATATTTGGGTTTTCGATTACCTTCCCCGCGAAACGGGTATGATTATCCATCACGAACCGTTGGAGACTGTACTATTTGGAAAAAAATTCTTTCTCGCCCACGGTGATGATCTTGGAAAAACAGACTTTAAATATCAGATACTGACAAGATTTTTTCACAATAAGCTTGCTCAGTGGGCATTTGCCAAAGTCCACCCCGATTTATCCTTCCGATTGGCACACTATTGGTCGAAAAACAGCAGGTTAGCCAGAGGAGTTGACGGGGAAGGTTTTTTAGGCGAGGAACGTGAACATCAGATTATTTTTGCACGTAAAAAATTAGAAGAGAAACATTTTGATTATTTCGTATTTGGACACCGCCATATTGCTCTTGATTTCCAGTTAGCCGAAGACAGTAAGATAATTATTTTGGGTGACTGGTTTAAAGGAAGTACTTACGGAGTTTGGGACGGAAATACATTCCGCTTGGAAAAAACTATAAATGAAACGCTTACAAAAAGTAAATAATTGATATGAATAAAAAAGTTTATACTGTAATTGTTGGCACCGGATCATATATCCCGGGCAAAATAATCACTAACGATTTTTTTCTGGATGCTGAATTTTACGATCCGACTACTCATGTAAGGTTTGAAATCCCTAATTCGGAGATCATCCGTAAATTTTTTGAAATTACAAATATCGAGGAACGCAGATATGCAGAAGACGATCAGGTAACAAGCGATCTTGCATCATTTGCAGCACGCGCAGCCATCGAATCTTCGGGAATTGATCCGGAAACGTTTGAGTTTATTCTTTTTGCACATAATTTCGGCGATATGGTTCACGGAATTTTGCAAACAGATCTCACACCTGCGTTGTCGAACCGCGTAAAAACGAAACTCGGAATTAAGAATCCAGCGATTCTAACAAACGATGTTACTTCCGGTTGCCCTGGATGGACGACCGCAATGATCATCGCTGATGCATACATTAAAAGCGGTACCTTCAAACGCGGATTGGTAATTGGTGCAGATGTCCTTTCCAGGGTAGCCGATCCTTACGACCGCGACCGGATGATTTTTTCGGATGGGGCAGGTGCTGTTATTGTAGAAGGAGTAGAAAGCGATGTACCCGTTGGAATTTTGTCTCATTCCAGCCGTTCCGATTTTGATCATGACATGCTCAACATGGGATTCTCGCTGAATCCTGCGATTCCGAAAGACCACCATTATCTCCGGATGCTTGGGGCAAAAGTGTATGCTTACGCTTTAAGCACAGTTCCGGGAGTAGTGAAAGATAGTCTTGATAAAGCAGGTCTTCATCTCAATGATGTTAGCAAGGTTTTGATTCATCAGGCAAACGAAAAAATGGATGAAGCAATTTTGAGTCGGGTATTCCGCCTCTATGGTTTGCGCGAATATGATAAGAGCGTGATGCCTATGACTATCCGAAGATTTGGAAATTCATCAACAGCGACCGTTCCAACACTTCTTGATCTTATTTTGAAAGATAAGATGGAGGATCATCAAATTTCGAAAGGCGATGTAATCATTCTTACCTCAGTTGGTGCCGGAATGACTATTAATTCAATCGTTTATAAAATGCCTGAATAAAGTAATCATCACAAAAAAAGGTCGTTTTGCAAATGCAAAACGACCTTTTTTATGACTATTAAATAGATTTAACTGGCTTGTAATCTTATTGCACTCAACTTATCTATCTTTTCCAATGCGAATTCAGGAGTAATCACGACTTCTGTATTAGTACCTGAAGGCATTTCAAACATCACATCCATAATTACCGTCTCGCAGATAGCCCGAAGACCGCGTGCACCAAGTTTAAATTCAATCGCCTTATCTACAATAAGAAAAAGTGCATCTTCGAGGAAGGTAATTTTAATCCCATCCATTTTAAACAACTTCTGGTACTGCTTGATAATCGAGTTCTTAGGTTCTGTCAAAATCCTTCTTAATGCATCTCTTTCAAGTGGAACCAGGTAAGTAAGAACAGGCAAACGTCCAACAATCTCGGGAATAAGCCCAAATGCGCGAAGATCCTGTGGTGAAACATACTGAAGTAAATTATTACGGTCGACCATGCCACTGTCGAGACTTGCTTTATAGCCTACGACTTTTGTATTCAGACGCTGACCAATTTTTCGATCAATTCCTTCAAAGGCGCCGCCACAAATGAATAGTATATTTTTTGTATCAACAGGAATCATTTTCTGCTCAGGATGTTTACGTCCACCCTGAGGTGGTACATTTACAATAGAACCTTCAAGAAGCTTAAGCAATCCCTGCTGAACACCTTCACCGGAAACATCCCGTGTTATTGAAGGATTATCTCCTTTACGGGCAATTTTGTCAATTTCATCAATAAAAACGATGCCACGTTCGGCAGCTTCGACATTGTAATCGGCAGCCTGGAGAAGTCGAGTAAGCAAACTTTCAATATCTTCACCTACATAACCTGCTTCCGTTAATACAGTTGCATCAACAATTGTGAATGGCACATGCAACATTTTAGCGATTGTCTTTGCCAATAATGTTTTACCAGTTCCGGTTGGACCAACCAATATAATATTTGATTTTTCAATTTCAGTTCCCTCATCATCAGCATGCTGATTCAACCGTTTGTAATGGTTGTAAACTGCTACGGATAAAACTTTCTTAGCATCGTCCTGACCAATCACGTATTGGTCAAGAAAAGCCTTAATTTCTTTTGGTTTCTTCAACTCAACACCTGCGAGATCGAAATTTTTATTTTTCTTAAATTCCTCGTCAATTATAGCGTGAGCCTGCTCGATACAGTTTTCACAAATATGTCCTTCCATACCAGCAATCAGGATCTGAACATCCTTCTTATCTCTGCCACAAAACGAGCATTTATCCATTTTCTTCATTGTACAATATAAGGGTTACTGACTGGGAATTAAAACTCCCCAATTACTTTTTAACTCGGATCAGGATATCATCAATCATTCCGTAATCCTTTGCTTCCTGCGAGGTCATCCAGTAATCGCGATCCGAATCCAATTCAACCTTTTCGATTGTCTGGCCCGAATGTGTTGCAATAATCTGGTATAACTCAGTTTTCAATTTCGCAATTTCCTTAGCAACAATCTGAATATCTGAAGCCTGGCCTTGAGCTCCGCCCATAGGTTGGTGAATCATGATTCGTGAGTGTTGTAATGCAGATCGCTTGCCAGTGGTTCCGGCAGTCATCAATACTGCCGCCATTGAAGCAGCCATACCGGTGCAGATTGTAGCTACATCACAATTGATATACTGCATTGTGTCATAGATTCCAAGTCCTGCATGGACAGATCCGCCGGGAGAATTAAAATAGATCTGTATGTCTTTTCCCGGATCGGAAGATTCGAGGAACAACAACTGGGCCTGAATAATATTGGCAACATAGTCGTCGATGGCGATACCCAGAAAAATGATGCGATCCATCATTAAACGTGAGAAAACATCCATCTGGGCAACATTCATTTGCCGCTCTTCGATGATTGTTGGTGATATATAAGCATTTGCATAGACAGACTCATATTTGTGCAGACTCAGACTGCTGATGCCTAAATGCTTCGTCGCATATTTGCGGAATTCGTCGTTTTGGGCGTTCATAATAAAATCCTTTAAAAATGAAAAACTTTGCAAGAACAATTTGGTTATCCGGCTTTTTATTTCCCGATAAACGAATTGTCCCACAAAGTTATAAAAATACTGCTATTACTATGATCCGAGTTTATTTTTCAAACAAATCATCAAATTCCTTTTGAGAAACCTGCTTAAAAACAAGGCCTGATTTTTCCTTTATAACCTCGAGAACTTTGTCTTCTATCTTTTTCTCCGCCATCTTCTGCTTCTGTTCTTTATTCTGAAGAATGGAATTTGCATAATTGTCAAGATATTCCTCAGGAACATTCGACATACCGTACTGGTGGAATTGCATTTGGGCCATTTCGCGTGCCATCAAAGCAATATCCGATTCCTCTATCCTTACTTCGTTATCCTTGGCGAGTTTAGTTTTAATCAATGTCCAATCAAGATCTTTACGGAAAGTGCCAAACTCTTCTTCAATTTGCTCAGCTGTTACTTTTTCGTTGGTCTCAACCAGCCATCTCTTCAGAAACTCGACAGGTAATGTGAGAGCCGCGGCGTTGGTCAAAGCTTCTTTTGCATCAACTAAAAACCGATAGTTACTTGAATATAAAAGATTTGCTTTTAGCTCTGTATGTATCTTTTCGCGCAATTCCTCAATGGTCTTCACTTCAGTTTCGTCGCCATAGATTTTCTTGATCAGTGCTTCATCGATCGGAGCAGCAATAAAGGTATTGATTGTATTGATCGTAAAGTTAAAATCACAATCAACTGATTCAATCGCGTCGTCTTTCACTTTCAACAAATGGGTAACTTCGTGATCGTTTGCCAATGCAACTCTTGGATTAAATTTCACAACATCACCAATTTTGGCGCCAATGAAAAGTTTTTGAATTGCTTCGTCTTTGATCAACTGAACAGCGACCT
>Ga0302292_1002577_pt1 | contig 10763 bp, 9 predicted proteins | sample III_Fen_N2_1_FD_194553 | JGI IMG/M metagenome (GOLD analysis project Ga0302292, IMG submission 194553) | Peat permafrost microbial communities from Stordalen Mire near Abisko, Sweden - III_Fen_N2_1 | ecosystem: Environmental > Terrestrial > Soil > Wetlands > Permafrost | place: Sweden: Abisko...
TAGCATCCCCGTTTCGGTTTTGATTTGACAGAAAATCAGGTTAAAAGCTGAACCTGTATTTTGTCATGTTTTGGATTTTCAGAATCCGAATGCTGGTTTTATGCTGTTTACCCAATTGGCAACGCGTTCGTCGGTTAATTCCGGTTCAAAATCCTCATCAATTGGAAGTCCGATAAACATTCCGTCGAAAATAGCTTCAGACTCCTCAAATTCGTATCCTGAAGGGTCGACTTGACCAACGATCGTAGCACCGTTTTTCTGAAGATCTTTAGCCAACATACCTATGGCATTCACAAAATAGCTTGAATAAGTTATGTGATCGCCCAAGCCGAAAATGGCAACTGTTTTGCTCGAAAAGTCGACTTTACTAATATTGGGAAAAAATTTGCTCCAATCGGTATTTGAGTAAGTCGAATCCCAGGTTTCTTTTCCAACGGTAGAAATACCGAAAATGATCAGATCATACTTTTCAAGATCCGAAAGTTTGGCATCATTCACCGATATCATTTCTACATTTTGTTCACCCAAAGCAGCCTTTACTTTGTTGGCAACACGGTGAACTGAACCTTTTTCAGGACCAAAAAATAATCCAATTTTGCTCATAATCTATATTTTACTGATTGTGAATAGCTAATTCTCCACGAACATATTCGCCCAATACTGATAAACTTGATACGTTTTTCAGGATCGCGTGAAGTGCTTTTTCGTAATTGTCAATTGAATCCCATTCCACATCAACATGAAAGGTGTATTCGTTGGGTTTACCAATGATTGGGACCGATTGTATTTTAGTCAGGTTGATTTTATTCTCGGCAAAAGTATTCAGAACATTGGCCAAAGCGCCATAATAATGACCCACCTCAAAGCAGATAGAAGCCTTATTCGCTAATTCGGTTGGTTTTGCATGTTTCGATAGAATAAGGAATCGGGTATAGTTTTGCCTGTTTGTTTCGAGACCCGAATCGAGAACATCCAGTTCGTAAAGTTCCGCAGTGCGTTGGTTTCCGATGGCAGCGGCGTCGGTTAATTTTTCATCATGAACTAATTTTCCTGAAGCAGCAGTATCCTGATTCTCGATAATATGAACATTGGGGAATTGACTTTCAAGATATTCGGCGCATTGTTTAATGGCAATAGGGTGCGAATAAATTGTTTTAATATCTTCTTTGGTTACACCCGGATTTGCCATCAGATGCATCTGAATGTGTATGTAGATTTCGCCAATAACTTTTAAATGATAGTCGCGGATTAGGGCATAGTTTTGCAGTAAGCTGCCGGCAATTGAGTTTTCGATGGCCATTACGGCTATGCTAACTTCATCTGAATCAATTAAATTGCAAACGCTGGTAAAGGATTTGCATTCAACCACCTTAATTTCATCATCGAAATATCTTCTTGCCGCATCTTCGTGGAAAGAACCTGCAATTCCTTGTATAGCTATTTTCTTCATTTTTTATGCAATTAAAAGTTACGGTAAATGCCGGAACAATTTAGGTAAAATTTCTTGATATCCTTCCAGCTTAACGATTAGCAAAGATAACAAACGAATCGACCAGACTGTTTTAAAACTGCTGAGGAATTTATATTTTGTACATATCGCTTGCACTTACTAGTTCCATTTTATGAGCCTGAAGGACTTCAATACATTTTTGAATATTATCGGGTTTGAGCACAATATTGGCCGATTTGTTATCCATTGAATAGGCATACAAATATTCGATAAAAACACCTTCTCCGGAAAGGATGTTCAGTGCTCTGGCTAATGCCCCTGGCTCATTCGGACTGTTTAGACATACCACATCAGTTAGTCGTACCGAAAATTCGGCTTCCTTTAATAATAAAAGAGCTTTATCAGGTTCAGATGCGATCATGCGCAAAATTCCGAATTCGGAAGTGTCTGCCAGGCTCATTGCCGACATGTTGATACCGGAATTGCCAAGAAGTTGAGTTACTTCATTCAATCTTCCGGTTTTATTTTCGAGAAATACAGATAGTTGTTTGATAATCATGATAGTTTTCTCCTACAGTTTACGGTTGTCAATTACACGTTTTGCTTTTCCGGCGGTGCGTTCGATGGTTTTTGGCTCCACCAGTTTTACATCTACCGAGATTCCAAGTGTGCTCTGGAGTTTATGCGTGATCTTTTTACGCAGTGCCTCCAGTTGCCTGATTTCGTCGGAGAAGAACTGTTCCTGAACTTCAACCATTAATTTCAATGTGTCCAAGTTACCTTCTCTTTCAACAATTAGCAAATAATGAGGAGCGGTTTCGCTCATTTCGAGCAGCACACTTTCAATTTGCGATGGGAATACATTTACACCGCGGATAATCAACATGTCGTCGCTGCGGCCTTTGCATTTTTCCATACGCACCAGGGTACGTCCGCAGGCACACTTTTCGTAATTCAGCCGGGTTAGATCTCTTGTCCTGTAACGGATCAGCGGAATTCCTTCTTTGGTGATGGTTGTGAAAACCAGTTCACCGACTTCACCGGCGGGAAGTGGCTGTAAGGTAATCGGGTCAATGATTTCAGGAATAAAATGGTCTTCCATGATGTGCATTCCGGCCTGATGTTCGCATTCGCACGAAACGCCAGGTCCCATAATTTCGCTTAATCCGTAAATGTCGATGGCCTTGATTCCTAAGCTGGCTTCAATTTCCTTGCGCATATTTTCAGTCCATGGTTCGGCACCAAAAATGCCGATACGCAACTTCAGGTCTTCCTTTTTTATACCTTTTGCAGCTAATTCTTCACCCAAATGGAGCGAGTAAGATGGAGTACAGGCCAATACGGTAGTGCCAAAATCTTGCATTAACTGAAGCTGTTTGTCGGTATTTCCTCCTGAAATTGGGATAACCGAAGCTCCGAGATTTTCGCAGCCATAGTGCATTCCAAGACCACCAGTAAACAGTCCGTAGCCATAAGCCACCTGAACAATATCGTCGCGGTGGACACCTGCCATGCAAAGTCCACGTGTTATCATTTCAGCCCAGTTGTTCAGATCTTTTCGGGTGTATCCAACTACAGTTGGTTTCCCGGTTGTTCCTGAAGATGCATGGATACGGACAATCTCACTCATCGGTACGGTAAATAACCCAAACGGATAATTGTCACGCAAGTCTGTTTTCAGGGTAAATGGCAGTTTACTTAGATCATCGACCGATTTTATATCATCAGGAACAAGACCCACCTCTTGCATTTTTTGCCTGTAACTGGGCACATTGTGATAAATTCTAGAGACTGTTTGTTTTAGTCGTTCCGATTGAATGTCGCGCATTTCTTCGCGGCTCGCACATTCTATTTTTTCGTTCCAGATCATTGTATTGTATTGTATTTTAATAATGCGGTACTAATATAATGTATTAGTTGTTTCTATAAATCAATTTATCAGGCATAATATTTAATCCACCATCTCCCGATTTCAGTTTTGCATCCGGAACAAAAAGAATGAAAATTTTCAACACTTGGCAGAAGGGAAACCGATTTGTATGTTTTTAGAACGAATACATCAGCATGAGTTGAGCTCTATGGTTGGTAACATCAACATTGCTGCTGTATAGTCCATCTGTAATATTGATGTTTCCGGTTCCGTATTTTGCTGAAGTTAGCTCGTATTCAATTACGAATCTCAATTTTGAAATATTCAATGAAATATGAGGTGCAACCCTGTAGATTGATGCAATTTGAGGAACGAGTCCGGGAGTCACTGTAGATGGAGCACCTAAAGTTCCAAAGTTATAAAGTGTATCAGCAGTTCCCAGATTTTTCATATATCCTGCAAAGAATCCGACCTGGTATTTTTTACCATATACCACATTGACAAAACTGGTCATCGAATTATAAGGAGTGTATGTCATTGAACCGGTAGTTTTGTCAACCGTTTTTACTCCATAACCGCCGGGAATATTTAAGTGAGTCATGTTCTGACCCAAAACCGCTTTGACTCTAATGGTGAACATTTTTTTTATGTATTGCCCATATCCGACAAATGAAAGTGACTGCAGTAATTCATCTGATACATATTTTTTAGCATCAGATCCGACAGTATAAAGTGTAGGACGAATATATTTCAAGCTTGATCCGGCACCTAAGGTTAGACCACCAGCATTAAGCTCTAGGTTTGCGATCATCTCTGGTATTCCAGCATTTCTGTTGAAACATTCGCTCTTGTCTGAATAGGTCATCGATTTTGGATCCATGGCATCGATCTTTGAAAATCCATATGATTTATACTGAAACTCCGAAACCATGGCCGCAGAAATGACCAGTTTAGAATTTGGTTTGTAATCAAATCTGATTTGAGGGCTCCGGTTAAAAGGCTGGAACGGAGCGCCGGTATTGAGGCCCCCAACCGTTGGGAAAACCTTTCCGCTCCAGAATGGATGCCAGGTTTGACCGACCAAAAGCGATGTTTTGGTCCATGTAAAAACAGCATTGGCTTGTCGTATCCGAAGCATGGCAGGGTTTGCATTTAAATCACCAGCAAAATCAGCTTCAATGTTGGCAGTTGTTTTGGCCTTTAAAATCTCCGGACCAGAAATCCGAATACCCAATCGGGTAGCCATTGCTGAAAAGTTATAAGTTGGAGTTTGGTTGATGTGTCTGCCGTTTGCATCGACACCAGCATATAACGGAACTATAAAAAACTGTTCGTTGGCGGCGTTAAGTCCTTTGTAAGTATCTAAATACGATTCAAATCGAACAAAACCATAAAATTCAAATGAAGTTTCTTTTTGTTTTGCCTCTTGGCCGTATGAGATTTGGGTACAAATGAGAAGAAATAAGAAAAGTAATATTTTCATGTTATGATATGTCTTCAAATCCTTGCTGAATTATAACATAACACAACAAGGCCTAGCTCCGGAAGGAACTCAGTTAATTGATTTTTGGTTTTTAATAATTTTTATCTCGGAATGAAGTGAAATCCTATTAACAGGTTCACTGAATCCTGAATTGACACCAAAAGTATGCGTTTAGTCTGAGACTACCAATTTGGCTATGTGTCAATTAATAAGTATTTGAAGCGATGTGCTTTCATTCAGGATGTTGAAATGCATTATAATAAAGCAATTATAAGAAATGCATCGATTTGACTAAAAATGTAAAAATGATGTAATTTAGATCCAGTTTGAATAATGAATGCCTCTGGAAGTGATTATCAAACAAGAAATTTAATAAATTGATCTATTTATTGATTACAAAAGCCTTCGCCCTTAGGTTTTTTGATCGGCATGATCCATACAATTAAAGTTGCATCATCGGCGAGTTGGGCTCGACCTGAGGTATTCCTTCAATACCAATTTGTAATCAGTGTCAGGATTCCAAGCAGAATTAATGTTTTGCTTGCTGTAACCAATTATAACTTAGGCCGATAAAAAAAACGAAAAAAAAGATGTCAACGAATAATTTCTTTTCCCAAATGTATTTTGAATCAAAATATAACTACTTTTGGAAAATATATTTATCCATTATTTAAACAGTTATTTATGAACATTTTTGTTGGCAGCCTTCCCTTTAAAATTGAGGAAAGCGAATTACAGGAAATTTTTGAAGAATACGGAGAAGTAACATCCGTAAAAATTATTACAGACAGAGCTACTGGAAGATCTAAAGGCTTTGGTTTTGTAGAAATGACGAACGAAGAAGAAGCTAAAAAAGCAATTGAAGAACTGAATAACGCTGAGATTGAAGGCCGGACAATTGTTGTAAATAAAGCTGAAGAGAAAAAAGAAGGTAGCCGCCCAGCTGGTGGTGGTTTCCGTGGTGGCAACTCAGGCGGTGGATTCCGCGGAGGCAATTCAGGTGGCGGCGGTGGTTTCCGTGGCGGCAGCGGTGGTGCTGGCGGCGGCGGTGGTTTCCGTGGTGGTTCAGGTGGTGCTGGCGGCGGCGGTGGTTTCCGTGGTGGCGATCGTGGTGGCAACACAGGCGGTGGTTTCAACCGTGGTGGTGGCTCAAGCGCTGGTGGCAACAGAAGATCTGAATACTAGGATTTTTCCTGTTTTAATGTGCTATTTATGTAAAGATTAATCTTATTAATTTTTACAACTACATAAAGGCTAATAAACAAAGGTGTTTCACCAGAGTTTATTAGCCTTCTTTTTGTGGGATATCCCAGAATTTGTAAAGAGGAATACTGCAATTAAATCCCTTTATTTTTCAATCCTGATTCTCGCATCAACAGCTATAAGTTTGTCTCCATCGCCAAGAAGTGGATTGATATCCAGTTCTTTGATTTCAATCGCGAAGCGAAGCAAGGTGGACAAACGCACCATGATTTCAGCAAATTTCCGTTCACTAACGCCATTCTTGCCCCGATAGCCTTTGATGATCCGGTATGCTCTGAGGTTCTTGATCATTGCAGCAGCTTCGCACATCGTTAGCGGCGCCAGTCCGGAAGTAACATCCTTGAATACTTCCACAAAAATTCCACCGATACCGCACAAAATAATGTGGCCAAACTTGTCCTCATATTTAGCTCCCAGAAAAAGTTCAATTCCGGAAGCCATTTCGGCCATCAAAACAGCAGTTGTATCTTTGATGTGAATCAGAAGTTTGAATTCACGCTGAACGGTTTCCATATTCTGAACATTTAGCACAACTCCGCCAACATCAGTTTTGTGGATTGGGCCAACTACTTTCATGACGAGCGGAAATCCCAGTTTTTTTGCTGTTTCAATTGCTGCGTCTTCAGTAGATACTGTAATTTCACGAACCATCGGAATTCCGGCAGCCGCAAACAACCGATGGATTGTTTCAGGTGATTGAAATCCATCTTCAGCCCGATCAACAATCCGTCGGATTTCTGGAATATCAATATCATCAAGGAATATTTTTTCTTCGGAAGGCTTGGCGGTTTTCAAGATACTGGTCAGTGCTTTTCCCAGCAAAACTTCATCCGGAAATATTACGTTTCCTTCAGAAATAAAATAAGCCATATCGTCCTTCACATTAATCAGAGAAGGAAGAATTGGGAAAATGGGCTTCTTACAGGTGCGCATTTTTTCACTCAGAACCTGGTACACGTCGCGCACAGGAGACAATCCTGGACTTCCAAAAATAACCGCCATCCCATCTATTTTATCAAAATCGTTTTCGCAAGCGTCGATGATGGCTGCCAACTGTTCAGCATTTCCAGTTGCCAAAAAATCAATTGGATTTTCGACAGACGAACCTGCAAAAAGCTGATTTTTGAGCCTGGTTTTTGCTTCACAATCTTCGATATGTGGAATCTTTAATCCTCCATCTTCGAGCGCATCGGTAAGCATTACTGCGGGTCCACCGGCATGGGTAATGATGGCCAGCCGTTTGCCTTTCATGGGTTTGCAATGGAAGATATTGGCAACCGTTGTCAATTCTTCGCGGCCATAGCAACGAACAATTCCTGCCTTGCGAAATAATGCTTCGACAGCCAGATCAGAATTTGCCATTGCGCCGGTATGCGATGCGGCCGCCCGGCTTCCAGCTTCGCTGCTTCCAGCCTTAATTGCTGCTATTTTGCATCCTTTCCGGATTAGAGAAGAGGCGTGTTTCAATAATTTATCAGGATTTTTGATGCTTTCGATATAAAGTAATTTTACACGAGTGCTGGTTTCCGGATTAAACACATCGTCCATGAATTCGAGTATTTCTTCCACTCCGTTTTGCGCAGAATTTCCAACCGAAAATACGCTGGCAAAATGGAGCCCTTTCGGAATGCCAGATTCCATGATGAAAACTGCGGTTGCTCCTGAACTGGAAATGAGGTCGCAACTCATTTGCTCGAGTTTAGGGATCGGAGTCGTGAATACGCTGGTGTGTGCGTAAGTAATTACTCCGATGCAGTTCGGACCGATCAGACAAGCGTTATTTTCTTCAATTATTTTAACGATTTTTTGCTCAAGTACTCGTCCTTCTTCACTTTCTTCGCTAAAGCCTGCTGAAATAATAATAAATCCTTTCGTACCTTTTTGGGTGGCAAGAATTTTAACCACTTCAACACAAGCAGCAGCGGGAATGGCCAGAACAGCCATTTCAACCGGAGGTAAATCGTTGACTGATGGATAGGATTTTACTCCCTGCACTTCATCCGAGCCCGGGTTGACGACGAAAAGCTCTCCCTTGAAATTGTTGTCGAGCAAATTTTTCAGAAGTTTTCCTCCAGGCTTCGTGGTATTGTTTGAAGCACCTACAACCACAATACTTTTAGGAGCAATCAATTCTCGTGTAATCATTTTCAGCTTTTAAATTCGTTAAACAAAGTTAGCAAAAGCAATTTCCGAAGGAACTGACTTTTGCCTGCATTTTGGCTGTGTTCATCATTCGCAAAAATGAGTTATGTTTGCTGATGAATTTCAGGTTACTCGACTTTGAGCCGTTGGCCTTTTTCTCTCAAACTAATGTCAAATTCTTCAGGACAAAAAATTGTGGTTATTTGCGATTTCACCGAACGGATGAAAGAAGTCGTTGTTCATGGAGTTCGCATGGCTGGCATTTTGAGGAAGGAGCTTTGTTTGACAGCAATCTGGAAAGATAAAGCTCAGAAAATTCATCTTCAGGAGAAATTGATTCAGACAGCGAAAAGCCTGAAAGGAAATCTGCCTGACATAGAGATTTCATGGCTACTGCTTCAAAAATCGCTGTATGATAACATGCAGAAATTGGTAGATGATTATGAGGCCGTTTTGGTTGTGCTTCATCAGACTGATATCAGTTGGGCGATGAAGGCTTTTCGTGAAAGTAGTATTGCTTTTCTGCTTGTGAATGGAGAAATACCAAGATTTCTGAGTTATAAAAATGTTTTGGTTCCTGTCGATTTCAGGAAAGCTTCGAAAGAAACATCGCTTTGGGCATCGTATTTTGGACGTTTTAATAAGTCGCAGGTAAATCTCATTTATGCACACGAAACAGAAGGAGAGCAGGCTGTAAAATTGCTCCGAAACCTTCAATTTTTCCAAAAATTTCTTTCAAGTCTGAATGTTCGGCACCGTTCTGTAGCAGGAAAAACATCGAGCTGGGGAATCTGCGACGAAACCATTGCACGAACAGATGAGCTTCTGGGTGATGTGATGATCGTTTCCGGAAGCAATAATATTACTTTAATCGATTTACTGATTGGGCTTCCGGAGAAAAAAATGATACTAAAAGCGGGGAATTTACCTGTTTTGATGATCAATCCGAAGAAAGACATTTGCGTTTTGTGTGACTGATGCTTCACTTAGAAACCTTGCCCAATATACGCGTTAGCTGAAATCCAAATTGAACATCGGGGGCATTGTTTACCAAAGGGTAATCTTCGCAAATGGTAAAAATCAGATCAGAATATTTTCCTTTGAGTCCCCAAAAGAAATACGGCTTCAGCGAAAAATAATACATGGAAGCGGCAGTCAGTTTCGACAATCGAGGTGTTTTTGATACGGTGGTTCCGTCCCAATTGTCCCCGGCTTTTAAGAACGAAATACCCAAATCGCGGTAGTTATCTTGAGTGACGTTAAAAATATTCCCTTTGAGGTATGAATCCTGATAATTACAAACCAACCCAAAGCAAAATGTTCGATCACTTTTCGATACCAAATTGAACGCGATATACGATTTTGCGTAAATCCTGATGTCTCGGTCGATCAAGTTTGGAGCTTTGCCAAGGCTGACCAGCGAATAATTACTGAACGAACAATCGGCAGCCCAATCGGTATAAAATCGCGGAGTTATTCTCTGACGGAACAAAAGCCCGGCTGAAATTCCTCCGGCAACTTTTGGATAATATTTATTGAGCGGCAGCGTCAGATGAGCACCTCCCTGTAACGAGAAATACGAGGTCCGTCTCTCAATTTGCCAAATTGGTCGGTAAAAATTTATGTCAAAAGTTCCAAGAAAAGACTGTCCTTTATCAATGCTTATTTCCCGTCCATTTTCATCCTGATAGAAAAGATGTGCCTGATTGAAAGGAAATAGCTTCCGGCCGAAATTATCCTCTGTCCCAAATTGCGTATGGATATTTTCAATGAATTTATCACTTGCCAAATAGTGCAGTGGAAAATTTCCTCCTGAAAGGAAGTGAGTATTCAGCTTGAAGATAAAGGAACCTTTATCGGCAAGTTGCAACAGGTAAGTAAAACTCAGGTCTTGAAGAACACCATCGGTTGAGAACATTTTTTTTTGCGTGCTTATGCCTTCAGATTCAAAATAAGCCGGGCGATCGGTTATGTACAGCGCATTTGTTTCCTGAGTTTGCCGGGCCGTCATATTCTGAGGATAGTAAATCGTTGAAAGCGGATGCCAGGTGTTGCCAAACGAATAGCCAACCGAGAACTTTTGCTCTTTGGTTTTAAAAGCACCGATATAAAAAGGTGTGTTGAATGTAAATATCCCGAAGCCATGCAACGGATTTACTTCTGATAGAAACAAATCGTCAGGAAATAGGCTCGAGTCTTTGGTTGCATCCTGAGCATGAGCAGAAAAGAGCAGCGCCAAGCCAATGAGACAAAGCCAAATCCTTTTTAGTGATATTCCCGGGCGATAAACTGAACCCATCATTCCTTTCTTTTCAATATGTGGGCGATCGTAGGGTGTTTTATTCTACAAGCTGCATTTCGTCGATCAGGTAACCGGCGCCAGCAAGTTTATCGGTAATGAACAAGGCATAACGGATGTCAAGTATAATATTCCGGCATCTTTCCGGATCAAACATCAGATCACTCATCGTACCTTCCCAGCCGCGATCGAAATTCACGCCAATCAGGTTTCCGTTGGCATCAATTACCGGACTGCCTGAATTGCCGCCAGTGGT
>Ga0302292_1002583_pt1 | contig 10749 bp, 8 predicted proteins | sample III_Fen_N2_1_FD_194553 | JGI IMG/M metagenome (GOLD analysis project Ga0302292, IMG submission 194553) | Peat permafrost microbial communities from Stordalen Mire near Abisko, Sweden - III_Fen_N2_1 | ecosystem: Environmental > Terrestrial > Soil > Wetlands > Permafrost | place: Sweden: Abisko...
ACAGTAGTAGTTAAAAAGAAAATATTAAGATGGTTAGAGTTGTGTGAAAAAGAAGGGTTATAGTATAAGCGGGGTTGGTTCAATGGTAGAACAAATGGTTGCCAATCATTTGACAGGGGTTCGATTCCCCTACTCCGCACAGAAAGTAGATCTATTTTTAAAGTACAGATTCTAAGTGGCCGTTATTAGTCCTTTATCCACAGAGAAAAGCCTTAATTTATAACAAAACTGTGTATAACTATGTGTGTATTGTGTATAAAGGACAGTTGTAAACTTAAGTTTTTAATAAGTTTTGTCGTTTATTTTGTCTGCAATGTCTTGACATATAAGGATATTTTGTAAAATACATAAGATTTAATTAAGATTTGTCTATTAACACATGAAAATCGTTTCATGTGAAACGATTTGATAATTATAAGAAGAATTGTTACACATGTAACACAAAGAAGTATGAAAAATTTTACTTCAAAATCTCAAAAAATAGGGGAGTTGGGTGAAGATGTAGCCTGTAAGTTTCTCATGAAACACGGTTTTTCTATATTGGAGAGGAATTATACTAAGAAGTGGGGAGAGATAGATATAATTGCAGAAAAAGATAAGAAAAGATATTTTATAGAAGTTAAGTCTACTAGTGTTTCATCTTTGGATTTTGTTACCGATAATAAAATGGAAGATGGAGTTAAGGTAAATAGACCAGAAGAAAATATGCATCCATGGAAAATGAAGAGGCTTCGAAGGGTAGTGGAGACATACTTGATCAGTAAAAGGCTTGGATCTATCGATTGGCAGTTTGATCTCTTGGTTGTTTATTTGGATATAGAAAAAAGACTCTCTAGAGTGAAGGTGGTAGGGAATGTGATATTGTAATTTGTGCGGAATAAGGGGGTTTTTCTCTACGAGAACAGTATACCTTTTCTTTTCGGTTAACACCGAAAAACGAAAAGCTTTTTGCCTCCCTTACGCTTTTTCCGCAGGGACAGAGGGAGTCTCGCCCTACGGTCGCTGGTACTTTTCGCTCCTGTTAATACAGGAGAACGAAAAGTCTTTCGCCTCCCTTACGCAAGCCAAGAAGTTGGCTTGCTATCCCGCACTAAAAATCACCCTGAAGGGTGATTTTTATCTGTGCGGGATAAGGGAGTCGAACCCTTCACCACAGTTTGGAAAACTGTTATTTTACCGATAAACTAATCCCGCAAATACTTCATTAATATACACTATTTTTAATTTTAATTCAACAAAAAATAATAATTGTAATTATCATAAAATATGCTAAGATAAAGAAGTTATATCGGGGTGTAGTGTAACGGCTAACATTCCTGTTTTGGGAACAGGCGACTCCGGGTTCGAATCCCGGCGCCCCGACAATTAATAAAAGCCTCCTTGCGGAGGCTTTTATTAATTGTCTATATCCTACTCAATTTTTTAGTTGCAAGTTACTTGCATTTGTGATAGCATCAAAAATATGATTAAAGAGGAATTGTCATTAGGAGATTTTAACCAATTTTTAAAAAAAAATAATCTTAAGATCACTTCTACTCGCTTAGCAGTGCTTGAAATTTTTTCAAAAAATGATAAACCAATTAGTGCAGATTTTATTCATAATAAATTAAAAGAAAAGATAAATGAAGTTACTATATATAGGACCTTGGCTTCTTTTGAGAAAAGTGGAATATTAAGAAGGGTAGACCTAAGAAGAGATTCTGTTTGTTTTGAATTAAATAATAATCACCATCATCATATAGTTTGTATTAAATGTGGATTCATTGAGGATTTCCAAGAGAATAAAGAAATAGGACAATTATTAGATAATATTATTAAAAAGTCGATGAAATTTAAAAGTATTAAAGAGCACTCTTTAGAATTATTTGGAATTTGTAGAGTTTGTAATTAAAAAACTATGAAATTTGTATTTATACTATTTACGTTTGTATCAACATTCCTAGGGGGACTTTTTGCTTTGAGATATAAGGATAAGATGAATTTGATTCTTGGATTAACAGCTGGTGTAATTCTTGGAGTGATATCGTTTGATATTTTCCCAGAAATTATACGGATGACGAATAGTCTCTCTATTGACCCTACTTATCCAATGATAGCTTTAGTTTTTGGTTTTATGATATTTCATATAGCAGAAAAATTATTACTTGTTCATCACTCTCATGAAGACCAGTATGGTCCGCATACTCATCCTATAGTAGGAAAGTTTCAGGCATTAGCCTTATCAGGACACTCCTTTTTGGATGGAGTTGGTATTGGTCTTGGTTTCCAAGTATCAAATATTACAGGTATTTTTATAGCCTTGGCTGTTATATCACATGATTTTGCTGATGGACTTAATACTGTATCTTTAATGCTTAGACATAAAAATACTGATCGTAATGCCTTAAAATTTTTATTTATAGATGCATTAGCTCCAGTGCTAGGCGGTATATCAACATTATTTTTTGTTTTACCTGAAAAGACCTTACTTCTTTATCTTGGTTTCTTTGCAGGATTTTTATTATATATAGGAGTATCAGATATTTTACCGCAAGCTCATAGTAAAAATTCATCACTCAAAACAGTAGGTATGACAGTCATTGGTGTTCTAGTTATATTTTTAATAACTAGAGTTTTATAGTTTAAAAAATAAATATTAAATAGAAAAACCACCCTAGATAGAATTGAGTGGTTTTTCTTTGTATAAAAAAATTGAGTGAACAATTTAAATATTATTTTACAGCTTCCTTAAGAGCCTTTGCTGCTCTAAACTTTGGAACCTTTGTTGCAGCAACTTTTACTTGCTCTCCAGTTTTAGGATTGCGAGCCATGCGGGCTGCACGTGCCTTTACTGAAAAGATTCCGATTCCTGCTATTGATACTTCGCCTCCTTTTTTCAAAGTTGCTACGATAGCATCAAACATTGCATTCACAATTTCCTCAGCTTGTACTTTTGTACCGCCTACTTTTTCGTGAACTAATTCTACTAAAGCTTGTTTATTCATTTATTTTAGTTTCTTATTTTTTTAGAATAAGAATGCTAGCTAAATAATATTTCGACCGTTTGCAAACGATCCCTAATAAATAGGTATAATATTATTATATACCAAGCTAATTTAAACACAAGCCCTTTTTATGATTGACAAAAATGATAATTATGTCTTTTTAGTTATTCATTATTTACTCACTTTTATTCCAAAGAAGTTCAAAAATTTCTTTTTGGGTAGTAATCATGCTTTGATTTTCAATTACTAAAGCTACAAGTGGAGAATGAAGCTGAAACATAACTAGTTTATACGGTGTTATTACAAAATCTAAATGAATGTTTGTATCTTTTGAAATTATTTTAATTTCTTCATTAAAATTACGTTCGGTATTTTTGCGATTTTGGGCTAATTCTGAATTTGTAAAAAGAAGCTTGGTATTTATACTCATTTTGGCACGTTTCTCTACGTGATTCTTCATAAAGAATTCTTCATCAAGTCCTTGCCATTCGGCTATGTTTGAAATTGCATAATAAAAGTCATGAGGTTTTAAATTTTTTAGTAAATCATCATAAATATTTTCAATGGCTGTTAAGCCCTCATAATATTTTATAGAACTTTCTGTGCCTTTCAAGTGGTATTTACCTTCAAGTTCAGGAAGAACATGAGATAGAAGCACGTTTTTAGATTCTAGTGTGCTCTTCAGTCTTTCTGGGTGTTCAGGAGAATACAAGGTTTTGAATCCGTGGATCTCTTTCTTCATTAGACCTTTCTTTTCAAGGCTATCCATAATTTCATATACTGTGGTTCTTTTAACCTCTCCATGTTTGGAAAGTTTTAAAATAGTAGTAGGACCAAGCGAAAGGGAAGCAAGATATACCTTTGCTTCATTTTCTTCTAATCCAAATTCTTTGAGATTTTCTAATAATTTATCATTTTTCATATAAAATGTCGGAATTACTGACAACATAAATTATATACTCTATAACAATATTTGTCTATTTTATTATATATTGACGACAAATATGACAGATTATGAAATTCATGGGATAATATACACAAGAAAGTTGGGAAGTTCTTTTGGGTGGCTAATTTGAAAAAGTTAGCCTCACTATTTAGTTCATAAATTTAGTCTTTGTGAATTAATTGTGAGATAATATAAATAATAAAAAAAATATATGGAAACAAAAATACATTCAAATAACTCAGTATCTACGAATTGTCAGCAATGTAAAAAAAGTTTTGAGATTGAAGGGGAAGATTTTGATTTCTACAAGAAAATAGGAGTGCCTGCTCCAACTTTTTGCCCAGAGTGTAGACTTATTCGTCGTCTAACTTTTAGAAATGATAGAACTTTATATAAAAGGATATGTGAGGTTTGTGGTAAAAGTGATATCTCCTTATATAGACCAGACGGTGGTTTTAAGGTTGTTTGCCAGAAATGCTGGTGGAGTGATGATTTTGATGCTTCAAAATATGGGAGAGATTATGATTTCTCTAAACCATTTTTTGAACAATACAAAGAATTGATGCATGAAGTGCCGTTAATGATAAACTTTGTTGTAGATGAATCTCGTATGATTAATTCACCTTATAACAATATGGTTCTTGATCTTCGTAATTGCTATTTGATGTTCGATTCTGATTTTGATGAAGATTGTTCTTATGGTTGTGAGGTTGAAAAATCTAAAAATTGTTTTGATACAAACCTAATAGATAAAGGAGAAATGTGTTATGAATGTGTAAATATTCAGAATTGTTATAGAGCATTTTACTCTATTGATTGTGAAAGTTCTTCAGATGTTTGGTTTTGTAGAGATTGTAATGGATGTCTTGATTGTTTTGGGTGTGTGAATTTGCGTAAACAAAGTTTTTGCATTTTTAATGAACCGATGGGAAGTAAAGAAGCTTATATGGAAAAGCTCAAAGAATTCAAATTAGATTCTAGAAAAAGTATTAGAATAATAAAGAAAAAGGTAATTGAATTCTGGAAAACTGGAATTACTAAATACATGCATGAGAAACAGAACGATAATGCAACCGGGGATTATATTTATAATTCAAAAGATATAAAAGAAAGTTTCATTGTTCATGATAGTCGCAACGTGAAATATTCTCAGTATTTGGTAGCTCCAAATGTAAAAGATAGTTATGACTTCACTCAATTTGGAAATAATGTTGAGCTTCATTATGAAGTCTTACAAGGTGGTAATGGTGGTTCTAATGTATTATTCTCTTGGTTTGCAGTGAATGAGAATAGAAATATAGATTATTGTATTCAGGTTATGACATCTCATGATATGTTTGGATGTATTGGCTTAAGGAAAAAAGGATTTTATATTTTAAACAAAGAATACCCTGAAGAAGATTATAAAATACTTCGAGAGAAAATTATTGAGCAGATGAAAACGATGCCTTATAAAGATAATCAAGGATTGTCGTATAGCTATGGAGAATTTTTTCCCTCTGAACTTTCTCCTTTTAGTTACAATGAAACTACTGCTCAAGAATTTTTCCCGCTTAATGAAAGAATTGCAAAAGAGAAAGGATATGAGTGGTATAACCGAGAAAAGAGAGGATACAAGCCAAATATTTTCTCTGATGATATTGTCGATACTATATCCGAAGCGAATGAAAATATTACAGAAGAAATTATTGAATGTGAAAATAATGGTGATGAAAGTAAAAGTTGTGCAACAGCATTTAAAGTTATTCCTGATGAATTTGGATTCTATAAACGATTTAATATTCCTCTTCCTTCTAAATGCCCCAATTGTAGACATGCTGAGAGAATGAAACTTCGTAATCCTCCAATATTTAGAAAAGGGAAGTGCACGTTTGCTGGTTGTACTAATGAAATCACAACTGGTTATTTTGAGGATACTTCGAATCTGTATTGCAGGGATCATTATTTACAGAAAGTAATTTAAAATAAAAATCCCCATATGGGGATTTTTATTTTAAATTACTTTCTTATCTTGCGTATTCGATAATACGATTTTCGCGGATGACTGTGACCCTTATTTCACCAGGGTAGGTGAGCTCTTGCTCGATCTTCTTGGCGATATCACGGGCCATTTCTTTAGCGGCGACGTCTCCGACTTTCTCTGGAGTGACAAATATGCGGATTTCACGTCCTGCTGATAAAGCATAAGACTTTTCTACTCCTTCAAATGATGTTGCAAGGGCTTCTAGCTCTTGTAAACGCTTGATATAGTTCTCTACACTATCACGGCGAGCACCTGGACGGCCTCCTGAGATATGGTCGGCTGTCTGAACGATGACAGCTTCTATGGACTCGTGTGGAGTATCATCGTGGTGACTTTTCATTGCTGTGATGATACGAGGGTCGGCTTTGAACTTTTGTAAAATTCTAATACCTATATCTATATGTGTACCTTGAACTTCATGGTCTAGAGCTTTACCTATATCGTGAACCAAAGCACCAGCTTTAGCTATTTGAACATCTGCACCAAGTTCTTCAGCAAGCATTCCTGATATATGTGCCATCTCTATAGAGTGTTGGAGAACATTTTGTCCATATGATGTACGGAAGTATAAACGTCCGACAATAGCACTGATACGTGGGTCAAGATTAAAGATTCCACACTCGTATACTGCTTGGTCTCCTTTCTCTTTAATTATTTTATTGATATCTTCTTGAGCTTTTGCAACGACTTCTTCAATTTTAGCTGGTTGAATTCTTCCATCTAAGATTAAGTTCTCAAGTGCAAGACGGGCGACTTGGCGGCGGACTGGATCAAAAGATGAGATGACTATTGCGCCTGGAGTCTCATCTATTATGAGTTCTACACCAGAAGCCTTTTCAAATGCACGAATATTTCGGCCTTCTTTACCGATAATTTTTCCTTTGATGTCATCGTTTGGGATATTGACTGAAGTTGTCATCATCTCACTTGCTGTGGAAGAGGCTAAACGGTTGATACTAGCGGAGAGAATATCTTTTGCACGACGGTCCAACTTTTCAGAGTTGGAAGTTTCCATCTTTTGCATACGAACAAGTAGATCCTCTTCATATTTTACTTCTATATCTTTAAAAAGAATTTCTTTGGCATCTTCAGTAGAAAGACGGGCAACTTTTTCAAGCTCCTTTTCTTTTTCTGCCTCCATACCATCTACACGCTCTTTAATCTTTTTCACTTCTTCAACCTTTAATTTAATTTTCTCTACCTCTTTATCTATTTCGGTTTGGCGAGCGTCGAGGAGTTCGTCCTTCTTTATGAGACGATTCTCTGTCATCTTCCACTCTTCTTCTTTGACCTTTGTTTCTTTGTTGACCTCAGCTAAGTGAGCCTCTCCTTTTTTCTTGGCTTCATCTATAACTTTCTGGGCATCCTCTTTTGCGGCTAGCATTACCTTCTTGATCTCAAGTTCCATAGAACCCTTCTGACCAAGTGAGACAATGAGACGCAAATAATAACCGACACCAGCTCCTATTACGATAGCGGCTGCGGCGATGATTATGATTATTGTTATACTCATGGCGACTTTTTTGTCGCTTCTACAACACAGAAATAAATCCTATAAATAAAGGATTAAATTTGAACAAGTATGTTTAGTTTAGAACGATTTCCTCTGGCAAGTCTTGAGTTCATAAATAAGTATAGATGTCGTTACTGCATTAAAAAAGCGAACATGTAAATAAAAACTTTTAAATTTCGATATCCTCATAATACTCCAAAACTTAAGTTTTGTCTAGATTCCTCTTTTTTGGTAGAATGGGGGTATGAAATTCAATGAGAATGTAGACCCAGTTAATACAGGATTAAGTCCAATGAATTTGGCTCCCACCGAAACAGGTAAGGGAGAAGTTGTTTCTAGTGATGAGTTCGCGTCCTTAACTGAAAAGAAACATCGTTATCATAAGGTGGATCTTACAGAAGAGGAAAAGAATATGAGTGATGATGATTTGGCTCAAAAATATAATTTAAGCAGATTCAGTCTTGCTGATGCAAGAAAAAATGGGTATGTTTTCCCTGATATGTATAAATCAAAAATACGACACAATGAAGTTATTGGCAAGATGGAAAATAATAATAAATTGATAGCAATTTCACTTACCGAAGAAGAAAAAAAATTACCCTTAAAGAATTTATCTGAAAAATATGGGGTAACAATTAGCACAGCAAGTCTTATCAGGGCGAAAGGATATAGGACTATTGATAATCCAGATTTTATAAGCAAAAAAAGTATTATAGAAAATAAAAGAGATCAGAATAAAAAATTTATTGAAGAAATTACAAATATTGAAGCAAACTCCATTGAGACTATTTTAGGTAACCCAAAAGAACAAGAAATAATTCAAGAAATTGTTGATAAATATGATTTTTATAAATATAATGACAAAAATTTAATAAACAAGAAAAGATTTAAACTTTTGAATGGCGAGGAGTTGGTCTTCGGAGATATTGTAATATTGAATAGATTAATAAAATTAAAAATATTTCGTGATACAACAGGACAATTAATGGTGTTTAATGATGGTAAATATATTCCTTTTCGACCTACATATTTTTTTGATGAGCAACACAGAGGGTTAATTTTTAAAGGGGAACCATTAAATAGTAAAAAAAGTAGGGTGAATGCTATTTCTTTGGAATCATTTTCCCCGGTAATCTTTAAAAAGGGAATTTTCAAAGAAGAAGATTTTAACAGAAGACAATCTGGATCAATAGCTTATGAAATGAATGGTCCACATGAGAGAAAATTGTCTAACAATACACCCAGTGTCTTTTTATCAAATTCTGATACGTCCGCTAAATATTATTTAGGGAGGGAAAAATTTGCTGGTACAAATAAAAAAATAAATCACGACACTGTTCGTGTGTCACTTTTAGATAACAATACAGGGGTTGTTACAGATACAATTAATGGGAGGAAATTAATTTTGTATACATTTCCCCTTATAACAAAAGAAGAATATGAAAGACAAAAAGAAGAAGTTATCAATAGAAGGACGCTTGAAGGTAAACCATCTGATGTTAATGTAAATGATTATATTACTACACCAGCAGTATTGAAAGACTATGATATTGTTGATTATATTCCTAAAAATGAAAAGGAACTAGATCGGGATTATAATAAAAAGATATCTAGACTCTCTGACACGTCTTATGTTTTGGGTAATTTTAAGTCATTTATGTCAGAGACTGGGCTCGCGGCGAATAATTATTCTTGGAGAGAACAGCTTGTATTAGCAGATGCCTTAACTAGTGTGGAAAATAAGGACAAAATAGTAAAATTTGGTCAAGATTTCAAAAAGGATGGATTGCGTACATTCCTATCTGTAGAACAAGGAGGAGAAGAAATGGGGGGTAAAATTATAAAATTAAGTGAAAAATTATCAGAAGACCTTGCAAAGAAAGTCTTTGCTAAATATGGGGAAATTATTGATTCTGCAGATAATGTAGAGCAAGAGATTAAGAATATATATAAAAATAATGAAATACCTACAGACATTTTTAATTCCATAAAAGAAACTTTGCTTAAAGAAGGAGTTAATTTTCTCTTGAACAGTGCAAATATTGTCAGTAGTGGGAAAGAGATAAATGAACAAAGTATTTTAGAAGAACTAGAAAAAGTAAAGACTGATACAATAATACTCGGAGAATCTTATATTGAGCTTTATAAAGAAGGTATAAAGGTTCCAATAGAAGAAATTACAAAGATAGAAAAAATTTCCACACAAAATCTTACTTTAGAAGAGAAAAAAGAACTTTTGAAAGTTTATGAGAGTGGTCGTCCTAAAGAAACTTATAAAAATAAGGAACATTTAGAATTACTTAAGAATGAATTTGAAGAAACTTTGAATAAAAAAGATACTTTTGTTTTTAATGTTCGTTTTAATGGAAGGATTATAGCTTTTGCTACCCTTGATCAAGAAAATATAGACACACTTCATATTGGTGGGCTTACTTTTATTGATGATGTTAGAAACCCAGCTGTTGGAGTTGCAGTTATGAATGCAGTAATAAAAGAATTTAAATATTTTAATATAAAAGCATTAGTTCATAGTGAAAATAAAATATTACCGATGTATCAAAAGAGATTTGGATTTAAAATTGTTGATGAATTACCTCGTGAAGAAAATGCTGGAGAACTTTACTATGAAATAGAGAGACACAAAGATAAGAAACAAGAAAGAAAAATAGGAGAAAGAGAAGAATTAATAGAAGCTGCCTAGAGTTGCTCCGCTTCGTCCCAAATATAATCAAATATAGCTTGATTGGTTTTATAAATATCTGGATCCTCTATAATGACTCCAATATGCTTTTTGGGGTCTAGGGTTATGAAGCTTACTTTATTATCATAGATCATGACAACTGTGGCAAAGTGTATTTTCTTTTTTATAATTCTTTGTTCTGTAAAATTTTTGTCATCTGTCTTTGCTATTTCTCGGACTATTGGAGAATCTGTAGAAATTATTTTCTTTTTTATATTATTATTTAATCTTTTCCCGACATATTCTTTGTTTAAATCTGGATAAATTTCTAATAGAGTATAGGTATCTATAAAAGAGCATATATCAGTCTGTGATGACAGAGAATCTAGTGCTACTTTTTTAACACCTTCTATACCTTCGAAGAACTGCACGTTCGGTTTACCTATGAAAAGATTGTATTTGGAAATCATTTGCCCAATGGATTCATCTAGGGCTTTTTTTGTATTGTCTACTTCTTCTTTTTTCTTATCTAATAACTTTTCGAGCTCTCTTGGATGAACAGGGGAGAATAGAGAGACCTTTTTACCTAATTCTTTCTTTTCA
>Ga0302292_1002586_pt1 | contig 10741 bp, 8 predicted proteins | sample III_Fen_N2_1_FD_194553 | JGI IMG/M metagenome (GOLD analysis project Ga0302292, IMG submission 194553) | Peat permafrost microbial communities from Stordalen Mire near Abisko, Sweden - III_Fen_N2_1 | ecosystem: Environmental > Terrestrial > Soil > Wetlands > Permafrost | place: Sweden: Abisko...
TGACAATTATTAATTATGAATTACTGAACTTTCGCAAGCTATATTAGCCCGCTTGTGATAGGGCTTTGAAATTTAAGTATTTTGTAAGTTGTTCGTTTTCAGAAAATATTTTTTCCATTAACGTTTCACTATCTAAGTTGAGAATTTCGGACAAATGGGATACTAATTCAATTATAATCAACCATATTTTTTCAGATATGCAGAGTTGCAAGGAATCTTTTTGAGTAGCACGAAACAATTCACCAAGTGTTTCGTAATCTGAAAACCTTTTAGCAATTGATAGCATATTATATTGAAGCATACAAAGAGTTGTTGCTGCAATTTGAGCATCAAAATCCTGTGATTGGCATTTACCTAAACCCAAGTTTTGTTTGCATTCTTTGAAGAATACTTCTATCGACCAGCGGGTTGAATAGATTTTATAGGCCTGTTCAAAAGTAAGTTCTGTATTAGTAGTCATTATCGCGTTCCAATTACCTTTTTTAGAGGTTTTACAAAAGAAGATTTTTACTTCTATTCCTTTGAAATTGACAATGATTCCGCCATAATAATAGCCTAATAGTTTTGAACGTTTTGTTTTTTTTGTTCGTCTGAGACGTTCTATTATTTCTTTTGCAGTTAGATTTTTACCCAATACTTCGTAGCGTGTTTTTCCCATTTTAATCATTCCTAAGAAATGACAACCAATACGACGTGTGACAATGAATTTTACTATTTCATGACAAGTAAACCAACTGTCAACCAGTAGATAATCAAAGCGAACTCCTTTTGAAATGGCTAATCGAAGCATGCTGATAGTGGATTCAATTTTGCTGGTATAATACTGATCCACACGTTGTATTCCAGGGCTTAATTTATCACGTTTTTTGCTGTGTCGTTCTCTATATTGAGCTGGGGTTAAACCATATGGCTTTTTCTCATTTTTACCTTTTTCTCCATGAAAACTAAAATCTAATGAAAAGAAACTTTTACCATCATGATAACCCATGAAAAGTCCTTTAAATCCAAGTTTAGAAGTGTGGGTTACGTGTGAATAGATTTTGCCGATTAACTCAAAATGGTTACTTGTTTTAACTAAATCAGTATCATCCAAGATTATACAACGTAGAGGAGACTGAGCATCTGTTGTACTTTGTTTTTCTACATTACGAAGCAACTGCATATTTAAGCTGTAAGTGAATTTGCGCCAGTCAATCATTGAGTTGTTTATGAATCGATAAAATATATCTTTTCCGCAACTGACATACTTAAAAAGGGCTGAATCGACATAATGAGAAGCGTCCTGTATATCAAAGAATGGAAATAGCAAAAGCAAAACAAATTTGCTATAATTATTATAGCGCAAATTTGAAGTTGGAGTTAATCCAAATTGTTTGTCCGAAAATGTCAAAGAGCTCATGAAACTTAAAATTGTCTCTATTGCTTTTTCACTTGTAGTAAAAAAGCCTTTTATCTCTGATAGTATTATTGTATCTTTGTGTCGCAGCATATTGTTTTGGGTTTGTTTAGCGACACAAAGATACTGATTTTCAGCGACTTTACCAAACAAATATGCTGTTTTTTTGTTGTATATCAATCATTTAGATTACTTGCGAAAGTTCAGTAAATAAATTAAAAGAAAAAGGAAAGGGTATAAATATGCTGAAAATAATAATTTAAATAAACTTCCTATAAAAAGATTGGGCAGTTTGCTATAGCAAACTGCCCAATTTAAATTTTGATATTAATCCAGAATTATTGAATCCTTGTATTAGAATTCTGAGGTGAAATGGAACTTTATATTCTTAAAATCGTTTTGGGCCATTTGCAAAACATATCCCGAATCAGCGAGGAAAACATCTCTTCCACTTTTGTCTTTAGCCATATATTGTGCCTTTCGTTTTTTGAAATTGTCAAGCTCTGTTTCATCTTCACTTTCTATCCAACAGGCTTTGTATAATGAAATCGGATCCCAGCGACATTGAGCATTGTATTCGTGCAAAAGCCTGTACTGGATTACTTCAAACTGAAGTTGACCAACGGTTCCGATAATCTTTCGTCCATTGTACTGGTTGACAAATAATTGTGCAACACCTTCGTCCATCAATTGATGAATACCTTTATCCAATTGTTTTGTTTTCATTGGGTCGGCATTTTCAATGTATTTGAACATTTCGGGAGAGAAACTTGGAATGCCTTTAAAGTGCAGTTCTTCTCCACCGGTTAGCGTATCACCAATTTTGAAGTTGCCGGTATCAGGTAAACCAACAATATCACCTGCATATGCTTCGTCCACAGTTTCTTTTTTCTGTGCCATAAAAGCTGTTGGGCTTGAGAAACGCATCATTTTACCGTGTCGGACGTGCTTGTAGTTTACGTTACGTTCAAATTTACCGGAACAAATCTTTACGAAAGCGATACAACTTCTATGATTGGGATCCATATTAGCATGGATTTTAAACACAAATCCCGAAAAAGCTTCTTCAAAAGGATCTATTTCGCGTTCTTGTGTTTGAATTGGTCGGGGAGAGGGGGCTATTTCAACAAAACAGTCCAACAACTCTTTTACACCAAAATTATTTAGTGCGCTACCAAAGAAAACAGGTGCAAGTTCTCCTGCAAGATACTTATCGATATCAAATTTTGAATAGACTCCATTAATTAATTCCATGTCCTCCCGCAACTTATTGGCATCATGCTCACCAACATAATTTTCAAGCTCAGGATTTGCTATATCAGAAAAGGCAACGGATTCGCTTATTGATTGTTTATTGGGTGTAAAAAGTTCCAGATTTTCTTTGTGAATGTTATAAACACCTTTGAATGAAAATCCTTGATTGATAGGCCAACTGAGAGGACGTACGTGGATTCCAAGTTCTGATTCCAATTCATCCAATAAATCAAAAGGATCTTTTCCTTCACGATCCATTTTGTTGACAAAAATCATGACAGGCGTTTTTCTCATGCGGCAAACATCCATGAGTTTGCGTGTTTGTGCTTCTACACCCTTGGCTGTGTCCACTACAATAATAACACTATCCACAGCTGTAAGTGTCCGGTATGTATCTTCAGCAAAATCCTGGTGACCAGGAGTGTCAAGAATGTTGATTTTATATTTGCGGTACTCAAATCCCATGACCGAAGTTGCAACGGAAATACCTCGTTGCTTTTCAATCTCCATCCAGTCAGATGTTGCTGTCTTCTTTATTTTATTCGATTTCACTGCACCAGCCACATGAATAGCTCCCCCAAATAGTAATAATTTTTCGGTTAATGTGGTTTTCCCGGCATCGGGATGACTGATTATGGCAAAAGTTCTTCGACGAAGTATTTCGGATTGTAAGCTCATGATTCTATGTAGATATGGAAAATAAATTTGAGGGTGCAAAGGTACGTTTTTTGAAGCATATAACAAAGGATCGGGTTTGACACATTCTTTGAAATTGATAAACGTTATTGCAAAATATTACTTAGGATATATAATGATTCGTTTAATTTACATTTAATAAAATAAAAAGGTCGGCTGTTCAGCCGACCTTTAATGCAAAATTTAAAACAAAAATTTATCAGTTTGAATACTTTGTTTAGAATTTTAATCCTAATGTAACCACTAAGTTATTTGTATTAGTAATAACTTTAGCCGGATTTACAGCTATATCTAAATTATTAGAATTATATGGATAAAACGATTCATTCAGCATTTTGTTCATATAGGCACAGTCAATATACCAATTAGCTTCACGATAACCAAATCCTGCTGAAAAATAATTAGTGCTGTTATTCCTGTAAAATTCGGAGTCAGTCCGTACCGTGTTATATCTAACCAGTTTTGCTGCATTCGGATCCGTCGCATTAGTTGAGTATGCATATCCTGCACGCAAAGCGAAGTTGTCGGTTAACTTATATTCTGCCCCTATTTTAATTGTACTTACATCAGCCAACATTTGGGACATGCCCTGGTTTTCATCACTAAAACTTTGAGAAGAACCGTTTGTGTCCATTAACCGGATACCTGTGTAGTTGCTATAATCATATTCTGCACTTAATAGACCTTTAGTTCCAAATATATAGGCTGCACTTAAATTAATTTGAGTCGGACCCTGAAGTTGATAGTTGCTTGATCCCTCAGGAGTCCCTGAATAACCTGCATAACCTGCAAAATCAAATGAAAGTCTAGAATAATAATTATCGGAAATGGAGTAAATGGTTGGTGAATGGACAGATAATCCCAACCTGATATTATCCATCGGGCTATAAATTGCTCCTATATTCAAATTAAAACCTGTTCCTGTTGAATAAATACTATCACGTAAGTTCATCATGCCGCGATTATCTGAAAATAATTCTCCATAACTGCTGGTACTGCTATAATTTAATGAACGAAAATTTATTGTCGTTCCTAAGAAAAACTTATTGTTGAAATTACCTGCCCACCCTAGTGAGTATTCATCTACATATCCTTTTTCCGTTACTAAATAAGAGGGTGTTACTGATCCACTGTTACCCAAAGCTGATGACCAAGTACTAACGCCATTCGAAACAGTTTCATTCATCAGTTTGCCTTCATAAGCCATAACAGACAGCCAAGGGACGTTTACGTTGTCAAAAGGCTCATAACTGTTGGTATATGCAAGGTCATTGCCGGATATGTTTCCAGTTAAATAAGCCATATAGTCTGTCATCGATGAAGCTGCATCACCACTTTTTATATTTAAACTGCGATTGAAATTGGCAATGCGATTATATGAAAATGAAAAATTTGAACTTAATAAACCACTTGAACCATTTTCATTTCTCCAGGTTGGTTTTGCCATCACATATGAAAAGTTATTAAAACCTACTTTGTAAAGGTCATCCATGCTTTTTACTCCATTCCAGGTTGAATTTCCTTTTTGCATCATTACATTCAAGGTTCCAACGAGTTCTGAACTCCGATATATTCCAAGTCCGGCAGGATTATCTTTTATAGCTGATGCATCACCGCCTAAAGCTCCAAAAGCTCCTGCCATACCCATGTAACGGGCAGTACCGGTAATATCGGTCTGTGAAAGCTTTAAAGCGTCAAATTCGGTCTGAGCCATTAAGAACGAACAGTTAAAAACGACTGTCAACGCGATTAGTATCTTTTTCATATTCTAAGTTTTTTGTCAATTTTGCTGATTTGATAGTAAAAATTCGAAATTGAAATATTATCGTCTACCTCCACCGCCTGAACTGCGTGAACCACCCGAACTACTACTGCCTGAGCTGCTACTGCCTGAACTGCTACTGCCGGAACTGTTTCCAGTGGAGTACGAACTTGATGAACGCGAACTGCTATTGTTGTTGCTTCCGCTGTTATAGTTTGTACTGCTATTATTGTACGAAGAACTGCTCCTGCTGTTATTATAAGAAGATGATGGACTGCTGCTTCGGGAACCAGTTGAGTAGTTTCTTGAATTGCTGTTTGTGTTTGTTGAATAGCTTGAACGGGCTGTACCTGAATTTACATTTGATTGGATTGTAGTTGTAACAGACGTTGGACTGTTTCTTGTTGTTGTAGTCCTTGGATTAGTGTTGATTGTATATGTAGTAGGTCGCGTTGATATTGAAGTCCTGTTTATGTTGTTTTGATTGGATCCGTTTAAATTTCTAAGTCCTCCCGAACGTACTTGTCCAATGCCATTCGTATTAGCAGGGATTGACCTCGACGTCGATACTTTGGATGTATTGGTTGCACGTAATCCTGTAGCTGCGCTTGTATTGCTTTGTATGCCGGTACGTGAACTTGTTCCACTGACAACTGTATAAGGATTAGTGGAATAAATACCACCTCCTCCAATCATTGTTTGTGATGAACTATTCGTACCACCCATACGGCTACCGGCTGAAAGGTTACTTACTTCACGCCTGGTCCCTTCATCATGATTGGGATTTCGTGAATTATTGTTACCATACCAGTTATTATAACCGTATCCGCCATATCCACCGTATCCGCCATAACCTCCGTATCCATATCCGTAACCATAACCACCATATCCGTAACCATATCCACCATATCCACCGAATCCAAAGCCTCCGTAAAAGCTATCGAAACCCCACGGTGAATTATACAAGCCTGAATAATATGAGTAAGGAGAGTACCAGTTGTTAAATCCAAAACCCCAGTTACCATAACTGTAAGGGCTGAAATTATAGTTCCACCAATATGGATTTGTCCAGGTAGGAGTTACATAGGCATATGAACCGTCTACATATACATTCCAATCATTATTATTTAGAAAGTTAATTTCGTTATAGCGTGGATCACCAACAAAAATTTCATATTTTGGATTGTGAAACCGTCTGATTCGTTCTGCATATTCCAGATCGCTTTCTGAGCCATTAAACCCATTCAAATAATAACCCTGATCCTGATTATTTACTGTGCTGTCATTCTCCTGTTCGACAACATAAACCGTATCATGAGCGACTTTCGTAGTTGGATTGTCCCGATCAATATATATAATCTCTTTTGCTCCATTTTTGTAATTTGGAGCTTTTTGAGTTTTCTCAGGTTGTCCGGTAGTTTGAGAACTTTCAATTATTTTAGCATCACTTGGTTTCAAGTAGATGTCATCGACAAATGAAGGCTTCGTTTGACTCATACCCAATAACGGTATCAGCAAAGAAATAATGGTAATAAAAGTGAATCGTTTCATAATAATATCTCCTATTGTTTAGTCTTATGCTTCGGGTTAAATTTATTTTTATAATTCAACAAGAATCGTGCCATTGAGTTACTGATTTTAAAGCCTTTTTGCAATAAAAATTTGTGCGTGTTTAATTAAACGGAATATCTCAAAAAATACCTACTTTTGTAAGCTCTCTTCTTAATAGACTATTCAGGGTTTGGATTGTCTATTAGAAAATATATTTTTCCTCAGATAAATAGATTGTAAATTATTAATTATTCAATTACAGATACTTATATGAATTATTTTGAAATAAATTTTTTTATTGATCCTTTTGAAGAATACATTTCAGATGTATTGATTTCTGAATTAGGTGAAATTGGCTTTGACAGTTTTGTTTCAACAGAAACCGGTTTGGTAGCCTACGCACTTGAAACAGCTTTTAATGAAGCTAAACTCAAGGATTTGTTGTCTGATTTTCCTTTCGAAGCTTCTATCGACTACAAAGTTACGCAAATAGAATCAAAAAACTGGAATGAAGAGTGGGAAAAACACTATTTCGAACCAATAGTTATTGGAAATGAATGTGTAATTCATAGTTCTTTTCATAAAAATGTGCCAAAAGCAAAATATGATATTGTTATTGATCCTAAAATGGCTTTCGGAACGGGTCATCATGAAACTACAAGCCTTGTAATAGGGAGATTGTTGCAAATGGATCTCCAGGATAAAACATTGCTTGATATGGGCTGTGGAACTGCTGTACTGGCTATTTTAGCTGCAAAGAGAGGTGCTAAGGATATTGTCGCCATTGATATTGATACCTGGTGTACCGAAAATTCAATCGAAAACATCGAAATGAATAATATCCATGGTATAGATGTTCAGTTAGGTGGTGCTGAGTTGCTTGCCGGATTACATTTTGATATCATTCTTGCCAATATAAACCGAAATATCCTTTTGGCAGATATGGAACAATATGCAGCCTGTCTATCGAGTGGTGGGGAATTGTATATGAGTGGCTTTTATGTGCAGGATATTCCGTTGATTGAAGCAGAAGCAAACCGCAATGGATTGATACTAATTGATTATCATGAAAAAAATAATTGGGTGGCTGTTAAAACCGTGAAGAATTAATTCATTTACTATTTACCATTTACTATTTACAAAAAAAAGAACGCTGCAAACTATTTAGCTTGCAGCGTTCTTTTTAAGCAGTACTTTATGTATTATATATAATCCAATCTAATAACAAATCAACTACACAACAAATAAACCGATCAACTAATTAACCAATTAACCAACCAATCAACTAATTTACTTTCTGAATCAACTTCATACCCGTTTGAATGGCTATTTCATTCATAGGAATCAAATGATGATGACGTTCAGGCAATGATTTTTTTAGTCCTTTGAGAACATTTTCAACCAGAACGATGGGACGAACTTTTAATAATCCGCCTAAAATAATCATGTTCATGGTTTTTGACTCATTATTGGCAAAAGCATATTCGGTTGCATCAATCCGGTAAATATTTATATCAGTTCGGGTCGGGAATTTTTTAAATCCGTTACCATCAAAAATTAATGTACCACCCGGTTTCACTTTACTCTCAAAACGATCCAGTGATGGCTGATTAAGTACAATTGCTGTATCGTATGAATTGAGTACCGGTGAACTAATTCGCTCATCACTCAGAATTACGGTTACATTAGCTGTACCGCCGCGTTGTTCAGGACCATATGATGGCATCCAACTCACTTCCTGACCTTGCATCAACCCGGAGTAGGCTAAAATTTTCCCCATTGAAAGTACACCTTGTCCACCAAATCCGGCTATTATAATTTCTTCTTTCATTCTTGTAAAAGTAAATTGTAAATGAATAAATAGTAAATCCCTACAGGTCTTTCAAATCACCCAGTGGGTATGCAGGGAACATATTTTCAACCATCCATACATTTGACTGCTCCGGTGTTAATTTCCAACCTGAATTACAAGTAGAAACAACTTCAACTACGGAAGTTCCCTTTCCTTCCATGGAGTTCTCAAATGCTTTTCGTATCGCTTTTTTAGTCTTACGTACCGAGGCCACTGTATGAACACTCTGGCGTGTCACATAACAAGTACCATCCAATTGAGCCAAAAGTTTGGTAATATCAAGCGGATTTCCATTCAACTGCACATTTCTTCCATTTGGTGAAGTAGAGGATTTCATGCCAATAAGGGTAGTAGGAGCCATTTGACCTCCTGTCATACCGTAGATTCCGTTATTTATAAAAATAATGGCAATGTTTTCACCACGGTTAGCAGCATGAATTGTTTCGGCAGTACCAATAGCTGCCAAGTCTCCATCACCCTGATAGGTGAATACAAGACGCTCAGGCAGTAACCTTTTAACTGCTGTAGCCAATGCCGGTGCACGACCGTGCGCAGCCTGTTGCCAGTCTATATCCAGATATTTATAAGCGAATACTGCACAACCTACCGGTGCAATACCGATAGTTTTATCCTGAAAATTCATTTCTTCAATGATTTCGGCAATCAGTTTATGCACCACACCATGACTACAACCCGGACAATAATGCATGGGGGTGTCGTTCATGACTTTCGGTTTATCATAAACCAGGTTTTCGGGTCTGATTATTTCGTTTATTGTCATAATTTAGTTTTCAATTAATTGTCTTGTCACAATTTTTTCTTTTAATGCTTTTAATACTTCGTCAGGAGATGGAACTATACCACCCATACGACCATAGAACTCTACAGGTACACGGCCATTTACAGCTAAACGTACATCATCAACCATTTGACCGGCACTCATTTCTACGGTAAGCATTCCCTTAACTTTATCGGCATACTTGCTAATTTCATTTGTAGGAAAAGGATAAAGTGTTATGGGACGTAATAACCCTGCTTTGATACCTTCGGCACGAGCCATTTCAACTGCTTTTTGACATACACGTGCACTGGTTCCAAATGCTACAACCAGGTATTCTGCATCATCACATGAAAATTCTTCTATAAGGACTTCATTTTTTTCAATTGTACGGTATTTCCGTTGCAGGCGAAGGTTGATTGTTTCCATTTCTTCCGCTTCCAGCGACAGGGAAGTAATCACATTGGGTTTCCGGTTAGCCGGTTTTCCCAAGGTTGCCCAGGGACTGTTCTTGCGAATTTCTTCTTCAGTCAATCGTGCCTGGAAAGGTGGTAAAATTACTTTCTCCATCATTTGGCCAATAACACCATCTGCTAAGATTAAAACCGGTGTGAGGTATTTAAACGCTAAATCAAAAGCCATAACTGTATGATCGGCCATTTCCTGAACGGAAGCCGGGGCAAGTGTAATGAGTTTGTAATCGCCATGACCACCACCCTTTACTGACTGATAATAATCGGCCTGGCTGGGTTGAATAGTACCTAAACCAGGACCTCCACGCATAACATTTACAATAACACAGGGTAGTTCGGCACACGCAATGTAGGAAATACCTTCCTGCATTAAACTGACTCCAGGGCTAGACGAACTGGTCATTGATTTTTTACCACAACCGGCAGCACCATAAACCATATTAATAGAAGATGTTTCACTTTCTGCCTGTAACACCACCATGCCGGTTGTATTCCAGGGTTCAAGCTCCATAAGAGTTTCCATTATTTCTGATTGTGGAGTGATCGGATAGCCAAAATAACCATCACACCCGCAACGAACAGCAGCATGGGCAATGGCTTCATTGCCTTTCATGAGTCTTACTTCTTCTATATTTTGTTTCTTTGAATCGTTCATTTCTTTGTTTTTGTTTTAAATTGAAAGATACTCTTTCTGTTTAGAGCTTAACCTTATAAACGGTAATACATGCATCCGGACAAACCAAAGCACATGCTGCACATCCGACACACGAGTCAGGTATAACCATGGTAGAAAAATTGTATCCTTTTGAATTCGCTTCAATTGAGAGTGCCAATACATTTGATGGACAAGCGACTACACATAGATTACAACCTTTACAACGTTCTATGTTTACTACTACTGCCCCTTTTACTTTTGCCATTAGTTTATGATTTAAATTTGCAGCACAAATATAACAATAATTTGCCCAACGAAAGATTA
>Ga0302292_1002589_pt1 | contig 10740 bp, 10 predicted proteins | sample III_Fen_N2_1_FD_194553 | JGI IMG/M metagenome (GOLD analysis project Ga0302292, IMG submission 194553) | Peat permafrost microbial communities from Stordalen Mire near Abisko, Sweden - III_Fen_N2_1 | ecosystem: Environmental > Terrestrial > Soil > Wetlands > Permafrost | place: Sweden: Abisko...
GTAAACAGGACATACTGCTCTTTTATTGAAAAGCTTCCTGAACGTAGCATAACTGAGATTTTAAAAAAAAGGACACTAAAATCGAGACAGAATATAAGGTAGATTAATGTATTGAAAAAGCGATTGGTCTGTAAATGGAACATCACATTCAATATGACTATAAATCACCTGGCCCGGTGATTCTGTTTAATCATAAAAAATACAAATTCAGACTTCTGCGAATTTCTTAATCTTAGGCTGGATTCTAAATGACGTTTTCTAAAAAAGCAAACAAGCATTCATTTCTAAATGCTCGTCTGCTTAAAGATTAATATACGAATAGACTTTATATAAAAGAATATTATTTAATAGTTACATCAAATGTAGCTGTTACTTTATCTTTGTCTGTAACGGTAATCGTAGTGGTTCCCACTTTGACACCGGTTATAGTGATTGCCCCTTTGTCTACAGTCGCTGTTGCAACAGTTTTGTCTGCAACAGAGACACTGTAAGGAATTGTTCCGCCCGTGACGTTCACTATCCCTGTCTTTCCAGTAGCAACCTCAGCTTTTGTAGGAGAAAAAACCAACGCTATTTTTTTTATCGTTACACTTAATTTACCAATGCTTTTATTTTTGTCCGTAATGGTTACTGAAGTTGTACCTTCCTTTAACCCCTTAACAAATATGTAATTGTTGGACACCTTGGCTTTAGCAATAGTAGTATCTGCAACCGATACAATAAATGGACTTACGCCAACAGATACCTTAACAGAATCCGATTTCCCAATACCTACCTCTATTTGCGAACTTGATAAAACCACTGATTTTGATGGATCATCATCTTTTTTACAAGAGACAAATACAACTGATAAAAATAATACTCCTAATAATAATTTAAATTTGTTCATTTTACTTTTTTAAATAATAATTAATAAATTGTTAATTGTTTTGTTTTGAGATCTCACAACATAGATGGGTTGTGTATGATAAACGTTGCATGAGAATATATTTTTTTATTAAAAAAGAATTAATCATCCATAAGCCTTTAAAATAAAGTACCCGGGTTGAATAGTCATCAAAAAATTCAGAGAATCAAGATTCCTTTGAACAGGTATAATATTAAACCGGTTAATATTACCTGAGAGAACCCGGAATAAGTCTTCGGATTATAACGACCCACTCTCTAAAACGAACGAGTCTGTATAATATATTTTGGCACAATACGCAGAAATGAGTAATTTTGTGTTTCCTCAAAATTTATCAACTACCAGGCAAATAAGCAGAAGGATTGATGATTGGGAAGATGATAAAAAACAATGAAAAGATATTTTATACTATTACAGTTATTAGCAGGTTTCTGCATGAACATTTTTGGCCTGGCACCGGTAGAAGTAGCTGACAATACATTGAAAGTAAACCCCAAAAGCGATGAAGTGTTTTACTATGGTTTTGCTGCAGGAGACGAGCTGGTCTTTTCATTCAAAGAAGTTCACGGTTGGTCGTTGAATGAACTGGAGATAAGTGAACTTCCGGCATCGGTTAAATTTATGGATTACAAAGTCAGGAAAATAGAAAAGAAGATAATCTATATTCCACAAACAGGAATCTATAAATTTCGTTTTACAAATCCCGAAAGTACTGCACGAATCTGCAAAATTAATATCCGGCGTATCCCTGCGGGTACGGCTACCCAGGATTTCAATTCATCTGTCTACTGGCGTACCGTTCAGGATACAACTTATATACCCACACAGGAAAAGTTCCTTATGAAACGGGATACTATAGCACAAACACTGGTGGAACGTGTAACAAAAATCGGAACATCGAATATCTTTTACGGGACATTAAACAAGGACCTGATTGACTTTACGCTGCCGGAAGGTACGGTGTCGTGGAGTTATTATATCGGTGTAGGTACGGAAGGAAAGAAAGCGTTTGTCAAGGCAAAAAGAGGCTTTTTGAATACTGCAGCGTCAATGGCTTCGCATATCCCTGGGTATGGGAGTATGGCGGCACTGGCTATGTACGGTATTAACGCTTTTAGTATGATTCAGGGAGAGGATAATGTGAAATTCTGGTTTATGGATGATGAAATCAATGCTTCCATGTTTAAAACAGGAAAGAGATTCAAATGCTTCAAAAAGGGTGATGTGTTGAATGATGCAGCTCGGGAGAAAAGACCGCTGACAGGAAAAATATACCTGGGTCTGCTGAACGACAATACAATTGAACCGATCAATGTAACTGTTTCGGTAACAGCCATCGTGGTCAGCGAACATAACTCGATACGAAATAACAAACTCATGAAAATCACAAACAAGGAAGAAGCATTTTTGAAGAATTGACACAAATGACTATATTTTAATAATAATCTAAACGATATAAATCCAGTAGATTTTGGGGATTATATTATTCTTTCAAGACGCATTTTACATGATTAACATGTAAATTCAGTCTAAAAAATATAAACTGTAAAAGTAGGATTTATATCATTTCAGGAAAAACAAAGTAGGAAGCAAAAGTTTTACCAATACTTTACAACCTGATATGATGTAAAGTCCAGGCATTTATATTATTTCTCAAAGTTATTATTTATTTGAAATGATAATACGAACTTTCAAAGTTCATTACAAGATTAGCCCATTGAAGCAAGTGAACGGGTAGATAGATATTTTTAGTAAAGTTTTACCATCAATTATTTTGTTAACTCAAAAATATCGCATAATTTTGTGCATTCAATAATTTCTTACCATAGCGAAGCAAGAGGGAACCATAATCAGGGTTATAAACTTGGAATAATTCTTAATACTCAAGTTTACTAAGTATTGACAAATAGACTGAATAAGAGATAGGTTCACATACCCGTTTCCTTAAAGAGTTAATTCATCACGATGATAAAACTTACTATCCAAAAGCCAATTGCTTGTATCTTGATTTTCATGCCGGAACAGCACATCCTGTTTCCAATATATTAGTGCATTTCATGTCAGTTAACCTGATTTTATCCCTTTTTGTATAGCTATACATAAATTTAAAAAATCATGTCAAAAGAAAAAGAAGGAAAAGAAAAGTCGGGTAAAAAAGAGCCCCTCAAAAGCCTGAAAGAAAAACGGGCAGAAAAAGCATTAAAACGAATGGAGAAAAACAGAGGAAACGAAGTTTAATCTTAAATGCAGTTATTTGTTCCTAAATTCTGAAATGTACAAATTAAGGTCAACCCTTCCCCACAGTCAATTGACAACGGAAAGGGCTGTTTTTTTTTAACTAGTATCAGGAACTTTATTTTATTGGAAGGACATAAAGCTTTTGTCAAGGCCAGGATAGTTTTTAATATAGCATCGCTACGTTCGTATATCCGGGAGTAACATGGCGTTACTTGACATGTATGGGCAGTAACACTTTTAGTATGATTCAGGAAGAGAATAATATGAAATTCCGGTTCATGGATAATGAAATTAATGCTTCCATGTTTAAAACAGAGAAAAATTCAAATGCTTCAAACAGGGTGATATAGTGAATGATGCAGCTCGGGAGAAAAGACCGCTAACAGGAAAAATATACCTGGGTCTGCTGAACGACAATATAATTGAACCGATCAATGTAACTGTTTCGGTAACGGCCATCGTTGTCAGCGAACATAACTCGATACTAAATAACAAACTCATGAATATCGTAAGCCGGGAAGAAGGATATTTGAAGAATTAAGTCATTTACAATTTATTCATTTACAATTTACAATTTAAGACCTTCCCAAAAGGACATATTAGTATTCGTAAATAAGGCCTTTAGTACTATTTATAGGTTGAAATTTTAAAATGCCGTTAGGGTTAATAGATTTAAATTCAACAAAAAACAACTTCAATTTGTTGTTATTTGAGTAAATGCGAATCCTTTTGCATAATCATTTAAACTTATTATCAGTATGAAAACAGTAACTGTAACCCTGAACGAAAAGGAATTGCGACGATTTGAATCATTCTTGGAAGATGAAAAGATCGTACGTGGAATAAAGCGTGGGCTTAAGGAAGTGATATAATCGAAAGAAGGTTTATCAGCTCCCCAATCATAAATATTAAAATGCCGACTATTGTAATGCCAAACAACAGTACCTTAATTTTGTTATTAATATTAGTTCGTTTTTGAAATAATAATGGTCCTTTTGTAACGGCTCTTAAAATGAAGATTGTATATTTGTATTTTCAACATTCAAACAATTCAAACAGTAAATTGTATGATACACACCATAAAAATTGACGATAAAACACCCACCGGAAAGCGATTAATAACTGAATTACGCAAACACAACAAAGAGGTGAAGCTTGAAGATCCTTTCATTGAGGGAGTTATACCTGAAGTATATATGACAGGGAATGAGTTTTTTACAGGCATAAAAGAAGAACTTAAAAAACGATGTCAGGAAAATGGTTTATTACAGCAAAATCGCTCAGAATGATTTGATTGAAATATTTTGGGGTTTATTGACATAGGAAAAACATCCATTAGAATATGATCACGTCTCCAGCTATTTAGAAGTTTTGCAGGATATGTGCAATAAACTTGATAAATTGAGTTATCACTCTAAGGCCCAATTTCAAATCCATAAACAATTTGGTGAAATCGTGTATAAGTACCGAAGGAATAAAAACACTACCTGGTACATAATATACGATTATGATGAAACAAAGAATCTCGTATTTATCAAACATATCATGCCAAACCATACAAGTTTGGTATAAGATTATTTATTGATCCAGCCTGCTTAATTTTAGCGGGCTTTTTTAATGATCGACCCTCTTGCCGGAACGAATGGGTCGATAGTTAGAATCCTGTATAATGTTTTGATCTAATTCTATGCATTACAGAAAAATTTCCTTAATTTTGCACTCGATTTCAACCTTCAAACCTCAAACTTTTCAAACAACAAACTAAATAAACTTTTCAAACTTACATAAAAATGGCTAAAGAATTTAATTATCAGGAACCGTTTCCACTGGGAAAGGACAAGACCGAATACTATTTGCTTACAAAAGAACATGTTTCCGTCTCGGGATTTGAAGGACAGGAAGTGTTGAAGGTGGAGCCGGAAGGACTTACCATGCTGGCACGTACCGCTATGCACGATTGCTCATTTCTGCTTCGTCCTGCTCATCAGGCTCAGGTGGCTTCTATCCTTGCCGACCCACAGGCCAGTGAAAACGATAAATACGTAGCGTTAACCATGCTTCGGAATGCTGAGATTGCGGCAAAAGGGGTGTTACCATTCTGCCAGGATACCGGCACAGCTACCGTTTATGCAAAAAAAGGAAGCAATGTATGGACAGATGGTACAGACGAAGAAGCTTTATCAAAAGGAATATACCAGACCTATACCGAAGAAAATTTGCGTTATTCACAGAATGCCGCGCTAAACATGTACGATGAGGTAAATACAGGGACCAATCTTCCTGCCCAGATTGACCTGGTAGCCAGTCACGGGAATGAATATAAATTTTTATTCATTGCTAAAGGAGGAGGTTCAGCCAATAAATCGTATTTATTCCAGGAAACAAAAGCATTACTGAACCCTGTTTCACTGGAAAAATTTCTGACTGAGAAAATGAAAACACTTGGAACAGCAGCTTGTCCACCTTACCATATCGCTTTTGTGATTGGCGGTACATCGGCTGATGCCTGCATGAAAACGGTAAAACTGGCATCCACCAAATACTACGATGAACTTCCGACAGAAGGAAATGAACTTGGACAGTCGTTCCGCGATGTGGAAATGGAAGCAAAGATTCTGAAAGCATCACAGGAATCGGGAATCGGAGCACAATTCGGCGGTAAATACTTTGCCCACGATGTTCGCATAGTCCGTATGTCGCGTCACGGGGCTTCCTGTTTTGTTGGTATGGCAGTATCCTGTTCTGCCGACCGGAATATCAAAGGAAAAATCAATAAGGACGGTATTTGGGTTGAACGGATGGAAGATAATCCCGGCCGGTTAATACCAGAAGAGTTGAGAAATCAGGGTGAAGGCAATGCAGTGAAAATCGACCTGAACCAACCTATGAAAGATATTCTGGCTACCCTGACAAAATATCCTGTTTCTACCCGTCTTTCTTTGAACGGAACCATTGTTGTCGGACGCGATATTGCGCACGCCAAATTAAAAGAATTACTTGATTCGGGCAAACCGCTGCCTCAATATGTAAAGGATCATCCGATCTATTATGCAGGTCCTGCCAAAACTCCGAAAGGAATGGCTTCAGGATCATTCGGACCAACTACTGCAGGTCGTATGGATTCATACGTTGATTTGTTTCAGGAAAACGGTGGCAGTCTGATTATGATTGCCAAAGGAAACCGGACACAACAGGTAACCGATGCCTGTCAAAAACACGGTGGATTCTATCTGGGGTCTATTGGTGGACCGGCAGCTATTCTGGCAGAGCAAAACATCAAAAAAGTAGAATGCCTTGAATATCCTGAATTAGGAATGGAAGCTATCTGGAAAATTGAAGTGGAAAACTTCCCTGCATTTATCCTGGTTGACGACAAAGGGAATGACTTCTTTAAGCAGATAAAACCTATTGTTGCCTGCTAAAAATTGAATACTAATTTAAAATGGCTGCCTGAATTATCAGACAGCCATTTTTATTTTAATTCAGTTTCAACCGAACACCGATATTCACATTCACTCCGGGCTGAGTTAAACCGCCATAATCAGCATACGTTGTATTCAGGATATTATTCAAGTCTGCAAATACATCAAATTTCTTTTGTGTCCAACTCAATCGTCCATCCAGCATAAAATAAGGAGTGAAATTCTTTATAACGGAAGGTGCTCCATATACTGTATTTGCATCATAATTACCGGTCCGGTCATAATAGCCAACATGCCAGGAAGCTGCTAAGTTATTCAAGACAGCATGGTCAATGATTAACACGACTTTATGTTTCAGATAGTCGAGGGCATATTTGGAGATAAAATTGTTGGCACTTTTATCTGATTGTAAATAAGAATAATTGATTCCTATTTTACTTAGAAACGATTGGTGAAAAATATATTCGAACGAGACATCAGCCCCTAAGGCATTGACATTAGTCAGGTTTTCGCTTACCCAGTTTGCTGTTGGAGTCAGTTTAACCCAGTCAATTATATTTTGCCCCATCCTGTAATAGCCCGCAACATCTAATTTCCAGTCGGGTTTTACTATTTTTGTCCCTATTTCAATAGTCTGCGAATTCTCAGGTTTCAAATCAGGATTGGCAGTATGTTGCGGACCCACATAATATAAATCGGTAAAGGTTGGAAGCCGTACTGCGGAATTGGCATCTGCAAAAACACGCACTTCATCGTTCAATGAATAAGCAATGTCCAACCCTCCAAAGGTATTCAATCCAAATGAGTTTGTATAGGTTGAAGCAGCCCCCAGTGAGAAATACCATCGGTTCAGGTTCAGGGTTTGATCAATATATCCTGTTGATAAAAGTCGATTGGCTGCATGGGTAAAGAAACCGTTTGTTTCCATTGGAGCCCGCATGGAATCAATGGGTGTGCCAAGCACATTGCTAAATATATGTTCATTGCGCAAATCAACACCTAAGGTTGTTTTCCCTAATTGAGTACGATAAGCAACAGCAGCTTTACCACCGGTCACATCGGTTAAGTGATAATTCCAACCAGCGGGTTTCTTAAAGTCCAGTTCAAAACGATCATGATGTTCACGCCAGTAAGCCTGGGCCGTATATTCAAATTTTCCTTTTGCCAGGGTCCAGTTCAGGGCTGCCAGAAATGTTTTTGAATTTTCATACTGATTTGGAAAAGCCAATGAATAAAACCCGCTTGCACCAAATTCTTTCAATTGGGTTGCCAATTGCAAGTCAAATTTACCGGCATTCAGGGTATTATAAGCAGATTGTATAAAGGCACTGCTTAAATCAAAACCTGTATTAGTCGAGTAACCCGAACTGCTTTTATGGGATATGGAAGCAAAAGTGTGAAATCGGTCGGTTCCCAGGCTACCTGAAACGGATTGACTGTAATAATTAAAACTTCCTGCTACCAGTTCTGCATTCAGGGCATGTTTCTCAACGTTCTCAGTAACGATATTGATAGCACCGCTAAAAGCATTTGGACCCAATACCCTGGCAGATGACCCTTCAAGAATCTCTACCCGGCTTACATCCGATAAATTAAGTGGAATATCCAGGTTAAAGTGTCCCGTTTGAGGATCAGTAATGTTTACGCCATTCAATAGTACCAATACCTGATCGAACGATCCACCACGCACAGATATATCAGCCTGAGTGCCATCAGTACCCCGCTGACGTATATCAAGACCTGCTACATAGTCCAACAGCTGATCAATGCTTTGTACAGGCATCCGGGCTATTTGGGCTTTATCAACTACAGTAAGCACCCGTCCCATTTCGGAATAGAGTTTATTCCGGTTGGCATTTACCTGTAATCCGGAAAGATAGACATCCACTGAATCAGGTTTTTCCTGGCTTCGTAATGACGGGATAGTAAAAAGAAAAATTGAAAAGAGAATAAAAGTTTTTTTCATACTGAATAAAATAAAAAACGGTTGAAATGAGATATACTCATTTCAACCGTTCGGATGAATTAATAGGATATTTGAAACCTGAGCGCACGCAGCTGCACACTCAGATAGTTTTTCGAAAACAGATATTTCCCTGATTTGATTTATTGTTGCATCCAACTCTGTGAGTTCAGGCAAGTGATCGGGTGATTCGTCATCAGAAGCAAATACCGGTACAATTCTTTTGGAAACCCCAACTGCCTTTTGTAACGATTTATCCGAAATTGAAACAGCCAGACTGCCAATTGTAACTGTTCGGGACAGACTGCAAAAAACAGCATACCCTGCCCTACTCCAGCGACGGAATCGGATAGATGAGGCAGTATATGTTTTCTTTGTTTTCATCTCTTGGTTATTATTTGAAGGCGCAAAAGTAAACAAAATTCTTTAAAGGTGTAAAACAAAAAACAAAAAAGGTGTTTCTTAATCAGAAACACCTTTTTAAATATCACAATTCCAGGTTATTGACGTAAGAAACTTTTCCTGTTTAATTTTCCTGTCCATACATCTGAGAACGATGTTGCACCTGTTGTCCCACCAACAATAAAAATGCGGTTTGATTGAAGTATCTGCGCTTTTTTGTCGATCGTTTGAGCGCCTTTTAAATTTGAAGGCATAAAGACAACAGCTGACTGACATGTTCTTGGACTATATTTTACAGGAAAGTAGTTGTGCGCGGTATCAGGATTCTGCCAGCTTAACCCTTCGTCAATAGAAACTTTATAAAGGTTTCTACGATTATCGGTACGCATACCAAAAACGAATAGTTTACTGTCATAAGCAATTATCGAAGCCCCGACAGCTAAAGTATCCAGGGTATGACTATTCAGGGTATAACTGCTATTACTGAAATCAACCCAATAAACACCATCCTCTGAACCCCAACTGTTCGTCAGCCTTGCTCCTGTTGAGGAATACCCACTGGAAACCAACACTTTCGATTTTCCAGTCGAAGATTGGTAAGTCACCGAAGCAAAATCACTAACCGGGAAGTTAACAGGTATTTTTCCTGTTGTTATATCTGTATCTGAAAAATCACCTGTGTTTGATATGGCGAAATAATTACTACCATTCGACTGAACTACTGCCCAAAGCTGTCCATTCAATACATATAACAGAGAATTGAATGTATAAGCGCTTACCGACTTCTTTGTCCAATTAAATCCATCTGCCGTTGAGTAGATATTACCCCCATCCTTAGTCAGGTATAACTTCCCGTTAAATTGTATCATGTCAGTTAAAGGCGTGTTTACGGGCAATCCTTTCACAGTGGACTGGCTCCAGTTATATCCATCTAACGATGTATATAAATAGGCATTTGTTCCATCATTTAAATAGTAAAACAAGGTATCATTAAGGATCACGGTTTTTTGACTCGATATGGTCATTGAATTTAAATTATCTGTTATTTTACTCCAGTTATATTTTTCCGGATCAACCTGATGAACATTCACGTGAATATAATAATCTTTATACGTTTTCGCATCGGCTGCCCAGTTACGGATTCGTACAGGTTGCCTGAAATCAACAGTATCAGTTCCTGTTACGACAGCCGAATCCTTTTTATATTTATACCCATTTGGGTCAAAATAAAGTTTGGCACCGGCAGAACTTGTAAAACTAAAAGTCGGATAAACACTATCAATACGTGTTTTATACGGCAAAGAATCCAGATTTACTATTATGTTGTCAGCTAAAGTAAATACGGCGTAACTTAAAGCGGGAATACTATCGTTGGTTTTAAACACCAATGATACAAAACCCGGATCGGTTGATGCTGTAGTAACGGTAGTGGTTCCTAAACATGAACTTAGTAAAATAATAGCGGATAGAAAGAAGATTAGCCTGAAACGATTGAATTTCATAAATACATTTTTTTTTGAAAGGACAAAGTTAAAAACATTTTATGTCATCTTTACTTCACTTTCCAAGATTTATTGTTTTTTATCATTAAAAACATGTTTTTTGAAGAAAATCGATGAGCGTTGAGCGTTGAGCGTTGAGTATTGAGCGTTGAGCTTTGAGCATTGAGCGTTGAGCATTGAGCATTGAGCATTGAGTATTGAGTATTGAGCGTTGAGCGTTGAGTATTGAGTATTAAGCATTGATCTTTAATCTTGGTTCTTGTCATTTGTCATTTGTCTTTTGTCTTTCGTCTTTTGTCTTGGCTC
>Ga0302292_1002599_pt1 | contig 10712 bp, 7 predicted proteins | sample III_Fen_N2_1_FD_194553 | JGI IMG/M metagenome (GOLD analysis project Ga0302292, IMG submission 194553) | Peat permafrost microbial communities from Stordalen Mire near Abisko, Sweden - III_Fen_N2_1 | ecosystem: Environmental > Terrestrial > Soil > Wetlands > Permafrost | place: Sweden: Abisko...
CAGCAACAGGCTAGTCAACAAAAACAGCAACAAGCTAGTCAACAAAGACAGCAACAAGCAAGTCAACAAAAACAGCAACAAAATCAACAGGCTAGTCAACAAAGACAACAACAAAATCAACAGGCTAGTCAACAAAGACAGCAACAAGCTAATCAACAGGCTAGCCAACAGAGACAGCAACAAGCCAGTCAACAGAGACAACAGCAACAGCAGCAGCGTCAACAGGCACCCCAACAGCGCCAACAAGCACCCCAACAACATCAACAGGCACCTCAGCAGCGTCAGCAAGCGCCTCAGCAACGTCAAAAACAGGAACGTTAACTATAGACAAACTCTTCTTTTTAGATAAGTTCTATCTTTTCAATAAAAAAGCAATGAAAAAGGGTATTTAAACTCCCGTTTTTCATTGCTTTGTTTTAATACTGAGTGAATCCTTTATTGATATATTGATAAAAATTCAACCTATTAATAGGGATGAATCATTAGTTAGTAGCCGACCTTCAAAGTTTTCTTTCCATCCATATTGTACAGGCATAATGCACTGAATTCCCCAATGCTTTTTCCAATTGAGAGAATCCGTTTTTCCTATATAACGATACAGCTTTGCTCAACTCGGGAAAACTTTCCAGATAGATATGGCTATATTCAAATTCTTTTGCACTCCGAATGCTTTTTTGCATTAATACATTTCCGATTCCTTTTCCTCTCGAACCCATTGAAAGATAGAATTTAACCAACTCAGTATATCCTTCCGGAAGTCCTTCAGTAGGATAAATACCACAACCACCCAGAATTTCATTATTCTCTTCTGCTATCCAATACACCGAACCTTGTTTGCAAAATAGTTCGTATAATGCATCGGTAGTTGGATCTGTGTATACAGTTCCGGGGATGTCAATACCAAACTCTTCAAATACCCTTTTGATCAAACGTGAAAGTATTTCGTTGTCTCTTTTTTCTATTTCTCTGTAAACGATACTCATTGATATAAGTTTATTTCTTTACTTTATTTGAAAAGTGTCTTCCTATCCACATTCTCATTTTTACACACTAAAACTTACAGGACCAAATGGATAACAATCACAGATTACAGATTAACAGACATTGACAAATTTAGAATGATAAGCCTACAACTACCACTGGCAGCCAGACATCCTCTCCCAGTAAGATTCTTAAATACAAGGAGTAAATTAATCTGTCTCAATAATCTAATAAACATTAATCTACTGTATATTCTGTCTTGGTTCTTGGTTCTTAAACAATTTCCCCTTCGCTACATTTATTCTTTTAACGTCCATGAAATACAGTTTAATGCACCGCCTCTGTTTATTATTGAATTCATTTTAATTTTTCGAATCCGATCCACATAACCTGGAAAATACTTCTTTATTTCTTGCTCCAATGCTTCGTCATCCTGATCAATACCTAATGAAGGTAACAAAATAAAATCTTTTGTTTGTAAATAATTCAGATAGGCAAACTTAGCATTTATCTTTTCAGGATAATCTATATTTACAAATTCATATTTCAGATGATTCTCTTTTAAAGTACCCAACAGGTTTTCTATAAACCCAACTTCGAAAAGATCCTTACGTGTTTTATAATATCCTTGTAATAATACAGTTTCATTATCAATAAACCGAACCATACCATCGGCATGTCCGTACCTTTCTCCACGATCCCAGGGTATTAATACTATTTTCTCAACTTCAAACAAATCTTTTAGTTTATACAATAATTGCTCTTTAGTATATTTATATTTGTTTTCAAGCACAATTTTATCGGTCATAATAACACAATTGTCCGATTTAATAACATTACCACCATCAAGAATAATATCCGACCTGACTGTAGTCAGTTTAAGATCAGCACAAATGCTTTCCGGGTCAGATTTTATATTTTCAAAGTCTATCAGGTAGTCAGGATAAAATGTATACTGGATAAGTTTATGCTCATCAACCTGTACAGGCATATAATCCCTTGCCCAGATATCTTTTGTACCTGATAGAAATCTGCATTTTGCACCCAATAGATCAATCGTGTTGTAAATTTGATTTGCAATCTCAGGGAACTGCTCTTTCAGTTTCTCCGAAAAATAAATTGTGTTAGTTTCTTTATCTGTAATCATTTTGAATAACTCCTTTCCAGTATTTTATAAAGTTTATAATCAAATGAATTCTATCTTTCTTTTGCTTTTTTGCATGTTTTATACTTAACTAACCTAATTATATAACGATTTAATATGGGAGAAGTTGATAATTAAATTTCATATATTTGACATTTGCAACAAAAAATGTGTATAATCAATACATAATGAGTACTTTATTCGGTTAAAGATTATAATCTGTTATTATATTAATTTCACGAAGATGAATATTTCTTATCGAATCCGGTCCAAAACTGTTCAATCTATAATCTATTATCACGGTTTTTCTTCGTGAAGACTTTACTTTTTTATAATCTGAACTTTCCACTGAATGCAAATAACAAGTCCGGAAATTGAAAGGAGCAATTAATTATTTTCTGTAACTGATAGTATTTTTAATATCTCGGAAAAATCAGACACAATGATCTTCCCTTTTGTAGGTATTATGTTTTTCCATACCCAGTTATAATGCTCAATTATTTTTTCAGCATTTAAATGAGGTCTGTCTCCGGTTGTGTGACCATCTGCAACCACTATAATGTTATAATCCTTCACTAAAGCAGACTGAATAGTCGATTCAACACAAAAATCAGTGGCACATCCTGTTATAAATAATTCGTGTACATTCAGTTCTAAAAGGATTTCCGTAAGATTTGATAAGTAGAAACTATCATTTGCATATTTATTTATGAAAATATCAGTTGATTCAACTTCCAGATCGTCCAGCAGTTCCCATTCAGTTGAATGTGGAATGAATTCGTTTTGTTTTGTTCCATCATGTTGTATAAAAATCACAGGAAAGCGTGATTTTCTAAAAATTGTTGACAGAGAATTTATCCTGTTTACAACTCCATTCCTGTCAAATCGGGGAGTTTCAGAGGTAAAGGACCCTTTTTGCATATCAATAATCAAAAGTACTTTTTTATTACCCGTTTTCATAGTTATTTATCATTTTTTCTTTTAATCTACTTTTGTCGAAGTGAATGTATTAAGTACGGGTCTCAGTTTTTACTAATTTCAACTATTCAAAACTGCAAATAACAAATCCGGACAGAACGAAGGTCCATGTGACTACGCCTTACAATACAAACTATAACTTATAGTGAATTCCATCATTTTATAGGTTTTTTGGTATCTTAATTGAATCTATGCACCAATAATCCCATTGACGGAGCAGGTTAAGTTCACCGGCACCAATAAAATGAAGTAACTCCTCAGAACCGTCAATTTTTCCTTCAAAGTCGCATTCATATTCAACCTGTGCTTTTTCTGTATCGAAATTTAGTCCGGTAATGGAAAAATTATTGAGTTGAAAAGAACTGAATGCCTGTCGGAAATGAAGATGCCAATCTGCTTTCTCTGCCTCGGAAGTCAATAAATACGTGTAGAAGTCATTCTCTTTGTCAAGGTATGAACGAATAAAATCATAGGAATGCTCACGAATATCGTGTTCATGATTGGGATAAAATTCTTCATAAACAAAGGTCGAAAACAGACCAGAGATATGCCTGTCATCTATTTCTTCGTGAAATAATTCTTCCGTTATAAACCGGTATAATTCCCGATCGGCTACATCACAAATGGTTTCCAGGGAAATTTGATAACTATCCAACAGTCCTGTGAGCCGGTTTAATTCTACAGTAACTTCTTTATCCGACAAATCATCAACCTTGAGGTAGGATGGTTTACCTACAAAGTCATACAATGGAATACGTTTAACAGAATCATAATCAGTTTCGAACGCCAGTATATTATCCAGAAACTGACTCTCTATTTCCGGCGGCAATTCTTTATTGATTGGCATGTCAGGAAAATAAGCTCCGTACTGTTCGATAAGTTTATTTTTCTTTACTTCGTTCGCCGCCCGTAGCTTATCATGATTTTTGTTGTGGGCTTCATTGTCTGTTACCATAATCAGTCATTTTTAGGGTTGTTAATGGAGAATATGTAAATAATTCAGAGTTTGCAGGCTTATATTACCTCGCTTTATTTATTACTTACCTTTCAACAGTGTTTTAATTATCATTCCCTTTTCGGTTAAACGGTATTTTTCAATTGAATTATTCAAATCTTCAGACTTAAAGGGTTCAATAACATTAAATTGCAAGGCCGGTTTTAGATATTCCAATTTTAAATAAGGACGGTTTTTCAGTTTGAGTTTTTCCATGATTTCCGGCACAGAAAAAAGTTCTTCCGTTGCCTGAATCAAACTTTCGACATGCATGGTGACATGCATGGTAGTATAATCTGAAACAGGTGCCGAAACCGATTTTCCATCTCCTTTTTCGTTGATTATTTTATAGTTTTTATCCGAAATCAGGTTCTTTTGAAGTTCAATTCCTTTGTCCGTAAGACGGTATTTTTGGAATCTACTTTTGGGTTTATCAGGAATTGTCATTTCTACAATGCCTTCTATTAGTGATGGTTGCAAATATTCGAGTCTAAAATAATCTCTGTTGAACAATTTCATTTTCTGCATTATTTCTAATCTTGGCATCGTACCATCCATCACTTTTATCATCTCGGCGACTTGCATGGTGACATGCATGGTGACATGCATGGTATCTTGGATGGTAACCTGATCGGAATCATTTTCGTAGTCTTCTTCAAAAGGAAATGTAACCTGTAAAAAGTTATCGCTTAAATTGAAAATTCCTTTATCGTACACTTCAAGTATACGATTCATTCCCGATCCTAAATGTTCTACGAATTCCAAGTCCCGAAACACACGCATAAGTTCACGGTTTCGGGGCATTGACCGTCCGTTATAGAATTCTTCTTCCGAAAGCCCTTCTATCAATCCACCATACGAAGTGATCACCAATCTGTTGGTGAATATCTCTACAACCGGAGGGACTTCACGTGTATAGTCATTATGAACTATTGCATTAATAAAAGCCTCCCTGAGTGCTATTTTATTTATCATTCGGCGTTCCAACCGTTGGGCTGAACCTGTAATTCTTGTAAAAGTTTTATTTTCTATTTCCAGTTTATCCAGTACTTTTTCAGTAGCTTTGAGCAGCGAACAAAAACCATATTCTTCGTTTTCAATCAGGTTGAGTTTGTCCACACCTGCATACTTCGCAACTTTAATGGAAACGCTGTTCACATCAGCCAGCAGATAGGCCACATAATTCAATTTTCCATCAGACGTATAGAGGTCTAAATTCTGAATAATTGATTCATTCAATTTAAATCCATGCTCTTCATAATAAATCTTCAACTGGGCAAAAGTGTGATTTGCATAACGAGGCGATACGATGTTGCGCAACGAATTTCGGGTACGTGATGCGTAAAGGCGGTCAATCAGTGCAATATCCATTTGTTTTATTCCGTTGCCTACGCGCATAAAGCAACCTGCCGGCGACATGCCAAACGATTTGATATAATAGGGTTTTTCTGTTCCTCTCGAAACCACGATATGAATGATCATTTTCGTATCCAGCTCCTCACTGTACACATCAAAAAGACCCAGGCAAGTAGGAAATATATTATTTTTTATTCTATCAGTAATTGCAAGTTGAATTTTGTCGATATTTTCAACACCTAAGGCAGTTCCATTATTGGCAACTCCAATGTATAAATCGCCACCCGTTTTTGAGTTTAAAAACGACACAACCACTTTCTCCAACTTTTCATTGAGAATGGACTTGAATTCTGTTTTATCTGTCTCAATCAGTTTGTCAGTCATATTTTATTCCTCCTAACTGTTTTTATGATCCAATTACTATCTCAATAATTCATTACAATGTGATAGAAATCTGTTTTTTTCTATACGATACCTGTTATAATAATTTAAAATCGATTTGGTCAATTTAACATTTCAATCAATTTACTAATAATCTCTATTTCCTCATACTCCACCTCATTCGGTTTTAAACAGTTCAGGGGTTCCGCTTTTTGGATTATTCACCAGGAATCATTCGCTTCGCACAGACTTGAACTATCGTTAGTTTCACCTCATACACTTAGATTAAACAGATTATTTATAACTATCACCGAGCATTTTCAACGTTTCTTGATGGTAATTCAAACACTCAATATGATCTTCTATTGTTTTTTGTACTTTTTTTATTGTTTCCAGATTTTCGGGGTAATTATCAAGTTTGAATGAGGTCTGTGTTACGCCGCTTTTTAAGTGTACAATATCAAAAATCACTTGTCGACTATAATAAACATAAGTCTTTAATTTTATGATCGAACAATAATTTGTCCATTTACTGTCCGAATTGAATGATGCTATATTCATTATATCTTTCCCCATATTATTGAATTTTTTTAAAAGATCTGATTCACTTTTTCCCTCCGATCTTATATTGTCCATCGAATGGAGTAATTCTAAATCCGTTTTACAGAATAGAATCGCTGAACCATCCATGTCGTTTTTTAAATCCTCAATCAGATATTTTTCTAAAAATCCCAATTGATGAGAATCTTTCATATACACATTTAAAAACAATGCTTCCAAGGTCATAGCGTCTGTTTCGAAATATGTTTTTTCAATCGGGTTATTCGTACTGATTAAGAATAGCTCCTTGTTGTTATAAAAATCGGATGCACTCTGAAATGTGTTGATAATAACAGCGAAGGCTAATGCGGGGAATTTATCATATTTATCAACTATAAACCGACCAAACGACAACTGCCCCTTTTGAGGATCTTTCTCAGTAATACCAAATGAAGCACAACCATAAATATCATAATTTAGTGTCGAATCAAATGCAACAACCAATTCTTTATTGTTAATCTTAGTCTTTACGAAATTGTAATTCCTGACTACAGTTGCTTGCTGCTTCTCTGAAGTTGAAATCACAGAGTCAAGGTTTTCTAAAATTTTATTAAACTTAATTTTAAATTTCGTTACATCAGTTTCATTAATTGCCTTAACTCCTCCGGAAAAGAAGAAAGACAGTGAAAATATTAAAATCAAAATGCCTTTTTTCATAAACTTCTAATTTGATTTTTTTTATTGTTTTAATTAATTGCATTTAAGACTATCCCCTGAAGCAATTTTCACGTCAGTGGTTCTGACATTTTCCACAATCCATATCTCCTCCTCCGTAAATCCATTAAGGTGATTAACCAATAGGTCAATCTCGTCTTAAGTGATGTCAATGCACTGATTACTGATCCCTATCCAATTATCATTTTCCCGGTGTAGCTTCTTCAATCTTAATTTTCAATTGCAGTAATATCTTTGACCGGTTTTGGCAGTTTCAATCCGGCGATTTCATCCTTAAGCTTATCTATTTCTTTCTGAGTCACCTGATACGTACAGGGAGAGTAATCAACAATATTTATTTCTCCGACATAAAAGAAGCCCCACCGTTGAAAGAATTCTGTCAGATCGGTTTTGGAAACTATGCATGCCAACCTGCAAAACTCCAGCATATTCAGATAGTTTTTATTTCTGTCATATTCACCTAAAGGTGCTTGCTTTCGCATGGCAATCATCAGATCGGGATAAAAATCCTCGTTCCCCTGTTCCTTAAAGTACAGATAGAGTTGCCAGAAAGGTACCAGGCGTTCAAAAACATTCGTACTCTTTCCATCTTCGCCATATATATTGGCATCTTTCGGTGCTTTACCCGGAAAAGCCAGATAGGATATTCCTTTGTCCAGAATATGTTCTTTCGCAGCTGCATACCTGCCTTCCTCTACCAAGCGGCTTTTATTTCCGAGCTTTGTCTGGCAGTACATGCTTAAGATATTGTTGCTCACCTCTGTCATTCCTACCCAGGTCATTTGAGGAATCAGTTGAAAAATATGTCCCATTTCGTGAGCAATTCCCCAGATTTCAGTTGTAGTTACTTTTTTCGGATCAGCCACCTTTTCCATTGCTCCATTCTCAAAGGCCATTCCATCCCAATCCCTGAACATATAATACTGATAGTTGACACGCGCCAGAATATGATTTTTAGGAATGGAACCTTCTTTCTCCCAACCAATTAAATGTTTCTCTAACCCAACGATACTATCAAAGCTACTGACCAGTTCAACTCCTTTGCCCAGGGTATATCGTTTTAAACTTTCCACCGGAAAAGCAATCTGGATATGTTTTCCCCTGATATCCATAATGGGACTTATGGCATTTTGAAGCAGTCTGTTGAAATCTTCATTCGTATCACCCCTTGTAATATCAAAATAACCGTTGACTTTTCCGGTTATAAAATGAACCGTAACAAGTTTATATTCAGATGGATTATTAAGTGTGAAATATTGAATATATGCATTTCCACCCTTTTTTAGATGAACAAGGTTCCACCCTTTTTTTAATGAATATTCATCTTTATGCAGTCCCCAGGCTTCGGGATCCTTATCAGGTTCAATGCCTGCAGGTGTTTTCCTTGTCCAATCGGGGATTAAAAGTTTAATTCGCTCACCTTTGGTTTCACCGACATAAATGATATTATCACCTTCGTCCAGAACAACTCCCGTGATACCTTCATATTTGCTGAAACCATCGGACATGTGCATCTTGCCGGCTATCACCGAAGGATGTTGGTAAGGAATGTAGTCAGCTATTAATGCCCCCGGTTTATAGGTATGATGGTACAGTTCAGTGGCTAGTTTTTTTAGAACCGGTACTTTCATTTTACGGATAGTTAATTCTGTAACTCCCGGTTTTAATGAGAGCCCATTATTTGTAAATAGAGTTGAATCATTGGCTAATTGCGATTGCCGTATGTCAGTCTCTGACATTGTACGGCATTCCAGTTCTCCGAGACTAACAATATAAAGATTGCTATACATATCTCCGTAAGAATCGGTAATAACGAGTTTTATTTTCTGAGGGTTACGGAGTGGAGTATCCAATTCAATTTGTATCGGTTCATTACTGAGTCCGGCATGGATAGTTGTGATTTTTTTATAAACACCCTTTGTCATGATCCATAAATCGGCTGTTTTTATAACACCGTTTCCACCTGTTGCTCTGGGGGTAACAATAATTTTATCGAGTCGTTTTACTTTAACAGCCAAATCAGCCTCGATGGTAATATCCTGTTTGGGAATGCCTGCCCATAAGGTATGAAATATCTCATTATCAGTTGTGCATTTTCCATCTGCAATTTTCTCAACACCCGATCCCGGCTGAGCGATATTAGCCGGAGAAACAGTAATGTTCGTCAATGGAATCGCCAGTTTAGCCTTTTGTTTCAGTTGGTTTTGTACAAGTGTCAGTTGCGGTTTCTCCTCAACCGGAATCTTAAGGCTTAATTTTTTCAACTTATCAAACCTCTTTGCAAAAGCCGGATTGTCTTTATATTTTAAATAAATATGATCTTGAAGGGGATCAAAATGGGTATAACCGGAAAGCACCGCTTTCTTCAAATTTATCAGCGTTGATTTTTTATCATTCATTTCTGTATAAATTGCTGCATAGAGATGATAAATAGCACCATCCAGATTCAGCCCTTTTTTGTTTTTCTCATCCAGTTTGTCATATCGGCTTTTTATATCATCCAATGATCTTAGAGCAGCATCGTATTCTTTATTCTTCCAATGGTTAATGAGTTCTACATTGCAACTGTCACTGAACTTTTGAAAAGCCGCCTTTTCATCCACATTCTGTGACCGCATGAATTGGCTGCACAAAAGGAAAAGCATAAAATGGAAAAAAAATGTTTTCATACAGTGCATAAGTATTATTTTTTTGTATTTAACCGTAACCTACTGGATTTTAGAGTAATCCTAAAAGTAAAAATATTGTTGCTGATCTATTTTAAAACACTTCATATCTTCATCAGAATTGATTTGTTCTCTTATATTTTATTTAATCACTTCTATCAATGTTTCCCGGGCATATTTTTTAATGTTGATCATCCTCAATGAGCCTTTTTCAAACAATTCAATCTCTTGTAAATCTGACTTCTATTTCAGATTGGCTTTGTTTAAGGCAATGCTTAGTTTCAGCTATTTTAAATTTAATGCATTAAGACAATAAACAACAAAAATAGTAAATCTATTTAAAATTTTAATTAATAAAATGCATATTTTTTCCAATAAGTTTCATCTTTTATTGACACAGCATTTTCTACCTGTTTTATTTCCCCAACCGACCAACTCAATTTACAATTTAACACCAACTAACCACAATACAAAGGAGCTTTTGGTGTTTCGTTTGTAACGAATCATAAACACAAATCTATCGTATATTTACGTTAGAAACGTAAAACCAGATACCCCCTCGTTAGGAAACCGAGGTTGAGGGGATGTTTCATTACAGGTGAAGCCTGTATAACACAAAGTGAAGTACTCACTTAGATAGGTTTTTGCTAATTATCACTCTGTTTTTATCAAATTCAGCTCCTTTTTACCCTCTATCCAACTCTATAGTAACTCCTATGTAACTCCCAGGTATATATACATCTAATACATAGATAAAATACATATAAAATACATAGAAAACTTATCTATATAGATGTATTTTTTGTGTGTTTTATTTGTATAGTATAAAAAGATCAATTAATTTTGCAGTTGGGAGTTACTACGGAGTTTGAACGGTGATACTTAGGACCATGAATGAGGAATGAGAAAAGAATTAAGAGGCAAGGAGTAAGAGGTA
>Ga0302292_1002602_pt1 | contig 10702 bp, 11 predicted proteins | sample III_Fen_N2_1_FD_194553 | JGI IMG/M metagenome (GOLD analysis project Ga0302292, IMG submission 194553) | Peat permafrost microbial communities from Stordalen Mire near Abisko, Sweden - III_Fen_N2_1 | ecosystem: Environmental > Terrestrial > Soil > Wetlands > Permafrost | place: Sweden: Abisko...
TCAACCCGATGTCGCCCTCCCACTTCTCGTTCAACCAATAAAAGATTCAATATCAGAAGTGGGAGTGCGACTAATTGACCTGTACCTGAAAACCTTACAGATTCAAAACCCGGAACATGGAACCCGGAACTCTCCACCCTTTAGTCGCACTCCCTCATCTAAGATTCACGTTTTTTGCAATCAACACCAAGTGGGAGGGCGACTTTCAAAACCAGTAACCTCTCAGACCCAAAACATGGAACGCGGAACACGGAACATTTTAACGGCAAAGCAGAATCTTCCCGCACCCGGCATGTTTAACCGGATTGATGACATTTCCAAACCCTACATTCCCAAATTCAATACCCATGCTCAAAAGCACAGTTATATCATCCGTCAGTAAGGGTGGTATTTTTTCATCAATCTGGACAGACATCACCTGAGATGGGATTACATTATTGGTAGAATACCATTCACTTACAGACGACTGGCCTATTACGTTCAACTCATTGTTTACAGGTTTGTAGTTAGATACAAGACCATCCGGAGTGTACATCATATCCGACACCAGTCCCAGGTTAACGATCAACCTGAAATAAGGCAGATGCTGGATATTCTGCAAATCTGTTTCGGTATTGATCCGTGGAATGGAGACGGTTGCTGAAAGTTTTTCCCTGTTCAGTTCAGCAAATGGTGATACCCCCAAAATAGAAGTGATAGGGTAGCTTTTGTTTAAATTGTACCCTTCCAACTCCTGTTTGCAAACCGATAAACATAATTTCCGTTTCCCAATTTCATTGACGGTATCCAGCTTTAATATTTTTCTCCCCATTCCGTTGAATACCGCAGAAAGGTTGAAATCCGCCAGATGATTCGTATTGCCTAATGCAAACCGCACGGATTGGGAAAACTGAATGCATCCCGACCATTCAATTTGATGCAGCCTGAATTTAGCAAAATTTTTGCCATGTTGAATCGTGTACTTTTTAGGTCCACCTTTGGTTCGCATAATCACTTTGTCACTACCGACACGGGTATAAAACGATACACCCTTAATACTGCCGGTCATTTGTAGAAAACCCTTTATTATTGCCATAACGTTAGTTTTTAAAGATGAATAAATATTGATATATGATTAAATTTTAGATCTATTGATTTCTATTCCGGTTTTTCTCCAGCTACTTCTTTCTTCAAATTATTTTGTTTCATTGATTTGTACTATCCATTCAATAAGTGAACATTCTCCATATGAATCAACTGTTAAATATATTCAAAAAAACTATTAGTAAACATCATATTATAAACACATAATACTTACTACTTCTAAACACTTCCTTCCGGCAAACTACAAACTACCAACTACCGACTACCGACTATCAACTACCGACTATAAACTATAAACTAGCTACTACCAACTTCCTTCAGCATACCCTTGACACTCCGTTGACATACCGTAATACAAAGATACATATATTATTTATATTATACAAATGACTTATAGATATTAAAGTTCTATATAGGACTTTGTTATCACTTTGTCATCACTTTGATATCACTTTAATATTACTTTGATATATATGGAATGTCCCCGGTGTGTCGCCGGATGCAGAGCGAAAGATGATGGGTTTATAAATAGACATTTTAGTTGTCATAAACTGAATATATATTCGTAATCAAAAGTAAATTCCCTAAAAAATAACTGATGAAGGATTGTGAAAGTATAAGAAACCAGTTAACCCGCTTGAAATATCAAAAAATGGCAAAGAGTTGGAAAGTAAAGTCATGAATCAGAGAGGGAATACGATCATATTGTGTTAAATCGCATAATATTATATAGAAATTGGATCTGTAAAAAACTGGAATAAACGCATGAACAGTTGTATAGTTGAAATCGATTGCATATACAACACGGCAGGGTATTTTACTACATGACAACTAAACTATTCCGATGACCGACCACAAAATATATTCCATGGTTAATATCACATATTAACGGAAACCCGCATAAACACTACACTTTTTAAATATGTTTATAAATATTTATCTAAATAGTAGGTTTTTATAAAAATGATTCGTATGTTTGCATAAACATTGTTTTCTTTAACCTATTTCCGGTAATTATGCTGAAAAATTATGTTTTATGAGACCTTTATGATGATGTAGAGTTTCATAATGTATTTCCATATAAAAAATTCACTTTTTTCTATGTTTATTATTTTCAATTAGTGAATAGTTCAAGTCTGAACGAAGCGGAGACTTGAACAAGAAAATTGTAGTAGCAGAATAATAAAGGTTACAAACACTCGATAGTACAAGAATATGATTTGCTCCCCATACTGTAATTTACAAACATACTTAACTGAATATTAAACAAATAAAATATTATGAGAAGAAAAATAATACTTATCGGAATTTTATTATCGCTTATTTTTATTCCATTCACAACTCCGGTTTCAGCTAGAGGACATCGAAGTTATGCAAGTCACAGTTCATATAGTAGTCATCATAGAAACTCTTATCATTCTGGATATTATGCAGGTGGCAGAAGTAGTTCCCATAAAGGTGGGCATTATAGAAATTCGTCAACGAACAATCATTACCGAAAAAGAAAGTAGAGAACCCTTAATAGTATAAGTCTATACTTAGCTCAGAACTATCCAGTAAGTGCAAATGATAAACTTAGAAGAGAAAGGAGTCAATAGACAGTATGAAATTGATTGAAGACTTCATGTTCTATTTGTTTTGAACAATAATAAAATATAAAAAAATTCATTCGTTATTAATTAATTAATTAATTATCAATAGATATTAAATATATCCAATTTCAACATGATAAAAACGATATGAAAAATTCAACAGAGAATAGAGGAATAACATTCTTCGACATTGTGATTGTGATTTTATCGATTTATGTTTTAATTGCTCTGATTATTGATAGTTTCTTTAAATTAGCCCCCGAAGTTTCTAGATTGCTATATTTAATAGATGATTTAATTTGTGTTATATTCTTATATGATTTCACTTATAGATTTATCAAATCACCTTCAAAATTAAAATTTATGAAATGGGGCTGGATAGATTTTATTTCCAGCATACCAACATTTGAATTTCTTAGAGTTGGACGGCTAATTAGGTTAGTTAGGATATTTAGAGTATTAAGAGCTTTTCGTTCAGTAAGATATTTAACATCGTATGTATTTAAAACACGTACCAGGGGTACTTTTGCAGCAGTATCATTGATTTCATTTTTAATGTTGATTTTTGGTTCAATCTCAATCTTGCAGTTCGAGAATGTTCCTGAAAGCAATATCAAAACAGCTGAGGACGCAATCTGGTGGGCATTTGTTACAATTACGACAGTCGGTTATGGTGATAGATATCCAGTTACAACCGGAGGGAGAATTATTGCTGCATTTTTAATGATTACCGGAGTTGCATTATTTGGAACATTTACAGGTTTTATTGCTGCCTGGTTTATGGGTGATAAATCAAATAAGGAGATAGATAACAATTAAAACGTTACCTATTTTCTTTTTTTTCATTCAAGTTTGATTATTTGGAGTTAGTTGATAGGTATTCTCAATTATTTAATTAAAAAACTATATTATTATGAACACAGATTTATTTCTTGGTTTTTTAGTGTGTTTGTTAATTTTGATTGTTATTTTTCTCATTCTGAGAGAAGTAATGTGCTGGTACTGGAAGATTAATATTAATATTGGATTACAGGAAGAACAAATTCAGCATCAAAAGGAAATTATCAAGTTGCTTGAAAAATTGGTAAATAAGGGGAAAAACTTATCTATTATTGACACTAAAACAGACATGGATAAAGAAATACAGCAAGAGAATGATCAAAAAAAATTTTCTAATGAAGAAATAGAAGTTATAAACTCTAAGATTAGTTTATTGAAAGAAAATGAAATAATAGTGATTCATCCATTAAGTAGAGTAATCAAAAAAATTCATAAACCTGAATATAATGAGTCTAGAGGTTGGATAATAGTGAAAGAATTTGAAAAATAATTCTGTTGCTCCTCTTTTTTTCCAAGTTTGTTTATTTGCACTTAGTGGATAGTTCAAGTCTGAGCGAAGCGGAGACTTAAACTGAAAACAACTCAAATTTTATTTTAAAGAAAGTGAATATCTTAAATAATTTAAGCTTAAGTACTAATGATAATTTTGTTTATATTAATAATTACTTCTAAATATCATAATTACAGCATTTTGAAGAAAATCGAATTATAAGCTAATTAAGAGTATAAACTTAGATAAAATTGATTTTGCTAATAAATCATTTAATCATTTCTCATGAGAAATTGTCTAAATTCTATAGTATATGAAAATTTCAGAGTTTTGTTATAAAGCTTGTGGAACATGTGTAGTTCTTATAGTCGCATTATCAATTGCAGGTTGGATTGGTCTTTCAGATATATGGGCATTAGTAGCAATTTTAGGTGTTATTGGTGGGATAGCTTTAGTTGTTGGGATTATTGCATCTATCTGGGAATAATGTTGAATAAATCGGAACTAATCCAGCAATAGTTTCACTTCGCTAATCTTACACTTTCATGGAGGAATTTATTACAAATAATTTAATATATTTTTTTTATTCATCTTTAAAATCATTATTATGGAAACTTTTTTAGGAACTATGTCTGGGATTGGTATATTTATAATAATTGGATACCTTGTGCTAACTATTTTTATTATTGTGTATTTTTTTAGAATGGCAAACGATGTAAGAGACTTAAAAGACTCTCTGGATGTAATTAAAAAACTATTGATCAAAAAAAGTTGGAAAAATGATGAAGAATCAAAAGATTACAATTCTGAAATAATTAATAATAGTGAAGAACCCGAAGTAAAATCAGAATTCATAGAAGAATATACGACTAATAAGTTTGGAGTTGTAGGTGAAGATGAAATGAAAAAGAATAAAGAAGCAATTGATAGATTAATTGAAAAAATGAAAAATGATGAGTGTATTGTAAGAGTCTTGACAAGTTCAAAAATGGAAATTTGGAGTAAAAATAATTGGAAGAATATCATAGAAAGAAAAAAGGAAAATGAATATCAAATGATGTATGATAATTTTGATAAATAAATTTGCTTTCATAGTTCAAATTGTGCTTTGTTACCCCACTATTTCGTCCAATTTTGATTATTTGTAGTTAGTGGATAGTTCAAGGTCTGAGCGAAGCGAAGACTCGGACTGAAAACAGTTTAATATATGAAAATAGATATTTTTAGAAATAAAGAAATACCTAAAGGCGAAAATCCATATGAAAGAGAAATCAATTCAATAGAAGTTTATAGTTATATTAAGTCTCAAATTGATATTAATCTACCTTTAGAAATTTGGCGAATTATTGATACTATATTTTCTGAGATATAGAATTAAAAAATTGGTATTGGAGGATATTTTTATTGGGATGAAATAGAAAATGATGTTCTAGTTGAATGCAAGAAACTTCGAATTCTGATGCCGGACAATGATATAAAGAAGATAGTATACACTATTTTAGAATATATTGAACAAAATGGAGGATTTTTAGATTAGAAACTAAAATTATATGAAATCACAACACCCTTACCATCCGTATGTTCCTGAAAATGCAACAAAATTGATCATCGGAACAATCCCTCCGCCAAGATTCTGTAAAGAACATCAATGTCTTTTTGAAGCAGATGTGAATTATTATTACGGTAGTCGTGATAATTATTTTTGGCCATTGCTTGAAGAAATCTTTGAAACGCGATTTGAATATTCTAACAATTGCAAATCAATAGAACAAAGACAAAAGCTTCTTGAAAGTCTAAATATAGGAATTACTGATATTATAGACAACTGTATTCATGAAAAAGATTCTGCATTAGATAAAGACCTGAAAGAAATCGTTTTAAAAGATATAGAATCACTCTTAATTAATTTCCAAGCTATCGATACACTCATTTACACCAGTGAATTTGTAAAGAAGCTTATAAACAATCATATCAATACTTATCATTCACTAAACCCTCATAATCCCAAACATCAAACAGTTAAGATTAACGGAAAACTATTTAAGGTCATTATTTTATATTCTCCATCACCTCTGGCATTGATAAATATGGGTGAAAATGGGGCTGTAAAAAGGAAAGAACAGTATCGGGAAGTATTTACAAGGAAATAATTCTAGTGTATAGTTCAAGCCTGAGCGAAGTGGAGACTTGAACTGAAAACAAGTATCAGTTTAAAAAAAGGTGAAGAATCATTTTACAAATTAACGTCTAATAAATTAATAAAAGTAATAAAGATGGAAATAGAGTTTTACATTATTAAGGGCAGAATCAAAAAAGGTCCATTTACAATTCAAAAAATAAAATGTAAAAATATTAAAAAGGACACCCTAGTTTGGAAAGAAGGATTTAAAGGCTGGAAAAAAGCCGAAGAAGTGGATGAACTTAAATGTTTTATTGAAACCAAGATTCCTGATCCTCCTACATTAACTCACAGTAGGATTGAGGAAATATTCGAATCAATATTATTTGAATCACGTTTTCTTATTTTAATTCCGGTTTTAGGTATATTTATAGCTAGTATAGTTGTATTTTTTAAAGGATGTGTTGAAATAGTTCAAGGATGTTGGTCTTTTGTTACAAGCTTTACAGGCTTTCAATTCAATTCTACAGATGATAATGGTGTCATATTACATTTTATTCCTGCTTTAGATAATTATTTATTTGCGATTGTGTTGTTAATTATTTCATCGGGATTATATGAATTATTTATTAGTGAGATTGACCCAATATGCAGAACAAATAAAACACCTCCTAAATGGCTAAGTATCCTATCATGGGATGAATTGAAAACCCATATTGGTGAAGTAATAATTATGATACTTATTGTGAACTTTTTTAAGTGGTCATACAATTTTATTTATAAAGACTCTATTGATTTATTAATACTTGCTGGCAGTATAATTTTAGTAGCAATAGCACTTGTAGTAACTCATTTTGTTTCATTTAAATTTATGAAAAGTACTATGTTCTCAAAAAATAATAATAGTGGGAAAGATATTGAAGATACTAATTTTTAGGTGTCATCTAAAAAACACATTTATAAATAATTTATTGAATCTTTAATTCGTCTAAGTTTGATTATTTGCAGTTAGTAGATGGTGGATGGTTCAAATCTGATCGAAGCGAAGACCTGGACTCAAAACAGATCAGTTTAAAACGGGATATTATTTAGAAATTAAAAAACATTTTTCAAGAAAGTATACATTCCGGAATCCTGAAGCAGTTCGTTTTGTCACTTTCTCTTCAGTCAAAACACACAAGAATAATATGAAACACATAATCCTGATAGTATGCCTTTTATTGCTGGTTGCTTCGTGCAGCACAAGCCGGTATTTACTAACCGACAAGGGAAATGACCGTTACTTTTTGCAGCAATGTATTAACGACTCAGCAAAGTCCGGATTCATTTCAAAAACACCATTGCTGGTGATTGATGGCCACCCTTTTCGCTACGATATTGAGCTGAAAAAACAAAAGCTGAATCTGAGCCGTAACAATATTACTCAAGTTTATATTATGAAAATGAAACCGGTGGTAAATATTTATGGTTTGTCGGGCAGAAAGGGTGTGGTGGTGATTACTACAACCGCTTCAAAGCAGGTTACAGGGGATATTTCCAAAGGAAATGTACTTGTTTTGCTTAAGGGCAATAAAATATCCTTGGAAGAAATGAATAAAATTGATCCTATAGATGTTGAATCCATTGATGTAGTGAAGTCAAAAAGTGAAATAATAAAATACAAAAGTGAAGCATATGATGGTGTAATTGTAATTAAAATGATGAAGAAAAGCATATAATCAATAGAATATGCTTTATGAAAAAATTATTATTCGCTATTTAATTTAATATGATTCTTTGAAGATCCCGGATTAAAACTTGACGGGAAAGGGGATGGGATGGTTGATGTTGAGCTCTGCTAAGAAACAATCAGTTAAAAACGATACTGGTTTTGAGTTCAGGTCATGCTTCGTTCATATCTGTACTATCCGGTGTGTGCAAATTTACAAACCCGGACAAAATAAGTTAGTTCCGGTTGGTTATTTCGTTGTTTCCATTGGCAAACATGAAATTTGAATCAGTTTACATGTATCCGTGTTGGTAGAAATATTCAATATAAAACAAAATAAAGGATATGTATTTTTGATCTATAGATGAAAGTGGAGATTGTGGTATCCATGACCCATTAAATCCTGAAAATACGTCTTCCCGTTATTTTATTCCGGCAGGTGTAATCGTTGCTGCAAACAAATGGAAAATATCATTCGAAATCCTGAAAGCATTTCGAAAAAAGATTGCACGTGAGGGCTTTTTAGCGTACGATGTGGAGTTTCATTGTGCTGAAATGATTGGATCCACATGTAGTAAAAACTCTTACTCAAATAAGTGTACCTGAGAGTTGGAAACTTATAGAAGAATTTGCAGATATTATAGGTTCAAACGGGGCATTTAATCCGGTAAGAGGACTGATTGATAAAACTAAATATGGTTACGGAACACTTGAAGTTAGTTTCCTGATTGATTATATGTTAAGTGTATGATAAAGTTTGATCATGACATCGATTTCATGATATAAACTACTTCGTTTGGTGTAAGGTTTGTTAATCCCGTAACAGAACGTCACTTCGTTCCGTTGGTTGATTGAAAATACCCTTTCAGGACGTTATGGGTAAAAAATGGCAAATTGTATATACATAAAATTTATATGGGTAAAAAATGCGATTATTTATACATGACAAAAGATGTTGACTTATTAGGTGGTATTTGTTATTCATAATTTTAAGATACAATGGATATAAAACAGTTACAACAAATAATTAACCAAGGCGAAGGTCTTCATATTGAGTTCAAAGAAGCAACTGATTCTGTGCCAAATTCTTTTTACGAAACGGTGGTTAGTTTTTCAAATACTGATGGAGGAGCACTACTATTAGGAGTAGCCGATAACCTTGTAGTGAAAGGAATTGATATTGCATCAGCTGTAAAACTTCAAAAAAACATTGTAACTGCTCTTAATTCACGTGATTGTATCAATCCACCTATTTATGTGCAGCCATTTACTATCCAACATCCAGATGGCTTGATCATGGTTGTACAAATTCCGGCAAGTAGTCAAATTCATGATCATGCAGGTATTATTTATAGTAGGGAGTTCGAAAGCGACTTAGATGTAACTCAAAACCAACAGAAGGTAAGTGATATTTATCTTCGAAAGAGAAACTTTTTTACTGAAGCTCAAATTTATCCATTTTTAAAAATTGATGATCTTGATATTTCGCTATTCGATAGAGCACGTCAAATTATTCGCAATAATAAAAGTGATCATCCCTGGCTTTTAGTTAGTGAAGAACAAATGCTTCATGATTCAACCCTATGGCGAAGAGATTTTAAAACCGGCGAAGAAGGACTAACATTAGCGGCAGCATTAATTTTTGGTAAAGACTCAACTATACAAAGTATTTTACCGGCTTATAAGGTAGAGGCAATGGTTCGTAAAGTCAATAAAGATCGTTGGGACGATCGTATCAATCCACCATTAAGAACGAATCTGATTGACACTTATCTCCAATTAAAGGCGTTCGTAAATAAACATTTGCCTGAGAAATTTTATACCGAAGATGATCAACGAATAGACATAAGAGATAAGATTTTTCGTGAAGTGATTGGTAATGTAATTGTTCATCGTGAATACACCAGTGCATTATCCTCCGAAATAATCATCACTGATACTGAAGTACGCATTACCAATCCAAATAAAGCTCTTTTTCATGGCATTATTGATTCCAGTAGTTTCAATCCATATCCTAAAAATCCAAATATACGAAAGTTTTTCACGTCTTTTGGGTGGACGGATGAAATCGGTTCGGGTATACGCAATACAAATAAATACCTTCCAATTTACGTACCGGGTGCAAAACCTGTTTTTTGTGAAAATGACACTTTTGTCACTGAAATACCGCTTCAATACAGATCATTAGCAGATTTTTCTAATAACTGGATAAACTGGATAGGACTCAAAGATGCTGCAACTGCACATTTGGAAGTATCCTTGAAGAATATATCACTTCCTGCAAACCTGATTAATTTTGGGTGGGAGGAACTGATTTTACATTTAGTAACAGGATGGAATCGTATTGGTACCCAGTTCCACCAATTAGACTGGCCTAAAAACCAGGTGTTTGAAAAAGAATTAATTGAAAAAGTACCCAGTTGGAACCAAATTGGTACCCAGCTATTGAGGAAAAAAGTCTGGTATATAATTAGTATTCTTAGCTTGTGTGCTGAGGCTATTAAACTTAGTCAAATGTTAGATTTCTTTGACTATAAAAATGAAAAATCGTTTCGGGATAATTATATTAAACCTCTTAGAGAACTCGGTTTTATCGGATTGACAAATCCGGAAAAACCAACAGACCCTGATAATAAGTATGTAATTTCTGCACAGGGTAAGGCATTTCTTTCTTGTCAGGATTTTAAAATTAATAATTTAATACCCGAAATTGAAAAAGGATGACAGGATACTCTGGTTCTAAGAGTAGCGGAGACCAGGACTGAAAACAACAACAGTATTAAAACCGGATATTATTTAGAAGATAAAAAACATATTTCAAGGAGTTATGAATAGAAAGTATAAATACCGGAATTCTGAAACAATCTGTT
>Ga0302292_1002603_pt1 | contig 10700 bp, 10 predicted proteins | sample III_Fen_N2_1_FD_194553 | JGI IMG/M metagenome (GOLD analysis project Ga0302292, IMG submission 194553) | Peat permafrost microbial communities from Stordalen Mire near Abisko, Sweden - III_Fen_N2_1 | ecosystem: Environmental > Terrestrial > Soil > Wetlands > Permafrost | place: Sweden: Abisko...
CTGCAGGCATAGAATTAAACCAAAATGGAACATGTAACAATACAGGGCTTGCTTATATTAATATACCTGGCACTTTCACAGGCAGCTACTATGTTACTATTAAAATACGGAATCACCTGGAAACCACCACTGCTGCTCCTGTTTCTTTTGCTACAGGTGTTGTAAATTATGACTATACCACTGCTGCAACACAGGTATTTGGAAATAATATGATACAATTAAATACCGGAGTGTTTGGGGTTTACACTTCTGATTTAAATCAGGATGGCGATATCGATACGACAGACCGTGCCATGTTATTAATAGATTTGAATGCAGCTGTTCTGGGATATGTTGTATCTGATTTAAATGGCGATGGAGCTGTAAATGCCACTGATCGTGGATTGTTATTATCCAATCTGAATGCAGGTGTAACCAGAAAGATTCCTTGAAAATAAACAACAAAAAAATATGGATATGAAAAAGTATTTAAAATATTATGCGGTTGTAGCTTTTGTCATGCTACCGTTTGCCATGTACGCGTTAGAAGCTGAGAAGTACAAACTTACAAATTTCAAACAAGTGGATGAAACATCCTTCACGTTCGATCTGGAACTTCACAATACGGGTGATGTAGCATTCGGGCTTGATGCTGCACAATGTAAGATTGTTTACAATCAGGGCATCTTTGGTGCACAGAGCGCAAACATTGCCCAGGTAACGGCTGTTACACCTGTTTCAACTGATATAGTTGGTTGGTATGGTGGTACAGGTACGAATGTACCTACTTTATTAAGTGATCTTATGACGGTAACGGGCAATCCGGGCTACATAGTATTTGTCACAAATGCATTGGCGAATACGACTTACCAGCGAGTTGATTATTTAGTTCCCGGTGCATTTATACGGTTAGCAACTATAAAAGTCACTTTCAGCGTAAAAGGACTTACGCCTCCTTTTTTTACCCCGACAAATTATTCGTTTGAAGAGGTGCTTCACAATCTGGCATTTGATGCGAATATGATAAATCATACCGTAAACAGGGTGACCACATATGATTTAAGTTTTCCTCCAGCTGTATATAAAGTTGGTATTATAAAGGATTTTACTCAAATGCCTCAACCCGCAATAGAAAACCTTCCTGCTACCACTGCCAATCGTTTGTTAGCAAAATATTGCTTTACCGGAACCGGTAATTATACCGATGCCGCACGATGGAATAATGCAACAACCAGCGGTGTTACGTTCAATGTAGTACCTCCTGCAGCCTCTAATGTTATCATTGCAGGTGCTTGCACGGTAAATGCAAACAATACGATCAAAGATTTAACAATTAATGGTGGAGGTCAACTTACCCTGAACAGTGGCAATACGACCCTTGCAACCAATGTCTATATCGGCAGCGATGCAGCCACCGGTACCGGTACTTTTGTCGATATGAATGCTACCAGCTCTACGGGAGGCTTAACCGTGAGCGGTGCAACGAATGTGCAGCAATATGTATCCACCGGCAGGAACTGGTATGTATCGAGCCCTGTAGCCTCTGCCTCAGTCAGTATTGTGACCGGAACAACTGGCAATACCCTTTCGAGCTATGCAGAACCTACGGCTACCTGGGTTACCACCGACCCAACATTTACTGTGGCGAAGGGGTATATTGCGAATGTAATTCCGACAAACGGGAACCTACTGTTTACAGGTGGTGCATTAAACACCGGCGTGCAAACGAACTCAACCTTAACCCGTTCGGTTGTGGCAAGTACAGGCTTTAACCTGGTAGGGAATCCATACCCTTCGTATTTAAACTGGTTGCTTGCACAGGCTAATTCAACGAGTCTGGAACCAACCATGTGGTACCGAACGAAGAATACCGCTGTTCCATCTGTCTATGTTTTTGACACCTATAATGCTACTCCCGGAGTAGGAACGAATAATAATGGTCTTGGAGCTGTAACGGGTGATATTGCCCCTATGCAGGCATTCTGGGTCAGGGTAGTGCCGGCTCAAACCACAGGTGCTCTTTCCCTGACGAATGCAATGCGCACACATCAAAACCAGAGTGTAGCCTCAAACCGTTTGAAGACCCGTTCGTCAGTCGGATCAGTCCAACAGGTGTTACGTTTACAGGTGTCGAATGGGATCAATAGTGATGAAGCGATTGTATTGTTTAACCCGAAAGCTTTGGATGGATATGATGCCTATGATTCCGGTAAAATGTCAAATAATAATCCGGGAATACCTGAAATCTATTCCATTGTAGCAGCTGAAAAATTAGTTATCAATGGATTGAATAGTGTTTATACAAACGAAGAAGTTCCATTGGGCTTTACAACCGGTCAGGACAATTCATTCACAATCCGGGCAACGGAGATAAGCAATTTTGATGATAATACTAAAATCGTTTTGCGGGATAAACTGTTGAACACAGAAAATGAACTTGTAACTGGCAACGCTTACAGCTTTAGTTCGGAAAAGGCGAGCACTTCTACCCGTTTTAGCATTGTATTTAAGTCAACTTCGGTTACAACGGGCATTGGTAATACTGATGCAACGGGCAGTGAATCGATATTTATATACAGGAACCAGGATGGTCAAATTACAGTCAACAGGAAAGATGCTATCGGTGAAGGAATAGTCACGGTTTGCAATGCCATAGGTCAGGTGCTGGTAAGCCAGTCAACAACAGGAACAATCACCGTGGTAGAAAAGAAATTTATCCCGGGAGTTTATCTGGTGAAGGTAACCTTAGCTGGAAAGAACATAACAAAGAAGGTAATAATAAACTAATACATCCAACGATATGAAATCAACAGATAAAACAAAACGGGTATATTCTGCTCCAATAATTGAGCATGTGAAACTGGACAATGAAATTTCACTAATCCTGGAATCAGATCCGCCAATAGGACCATTTGAAGGAAAGAATGCGCCTGAGTATTTTAATAACGATCCTTTTAAGGTTAATATGGCTTAGTCAAATTAAGACCCCCCTGAACCAACAGGGGGGTCTCATTAAATATATTTAATTAAGGAGTTACATCCTTTTTAAAATTCTTTTTACATAGTAAAAGGATGTATAGATTTGTTTAGAAAAAAAATACTAAAATATTACTATTTAGAAAATAAATCGAGTAAAGTTAAAACTTTTATTTATATTTGTCAGACACTAATTATAAATATTATGGGCAGAATAATTATCATTATATTAATGCATTTAGTTGGAGATTTTTTTCTTCAAGGGCAAAAACTAAGTAAGCTCAAAGCATTGAAATTACCCTATTTGGTAGAACATGTGGGAATTTACACACTCCTTTTTATTATTTTAAGTCCGGTACTACTTGGATTAACTTTCTTGCAGGGACTTGTATTTAGTCTTTTAAATGGAAGTTTACATTTTATAATTGATTATTTTACCGGTAAATTTAAAGTGAAATATATTGATGCCAAAGAATCTAAATTTTTAACAACAATTGGGATTGACCATACACTTCATATTATTATTCTGATTGTAAGTTATATATATTTATACCCGAATGCAATAAATACATTTACTCCATTTTTAAAATATTAAATAAACTAAAACTGGTGAAAATATGTTTGTTTGTATTTGAGTATAGCAAAGGGAGTTTTTCTCCCTTTTTTTGTATAGTGGCGCAACGTAAAATGTAAGCACCATTAATGAATAAAAAGAGCCAGCATTAAATTCTCAAAATATTTATGAAAACAACCTGAAAATTTTCATAAACTGATGCATATTTACTTAACACAAGGGAAATTAAACTGTAGTTTTAATTGTTTACTTAAATAGTACATATTTTAAAATAATAATAATGCCTGATGTATCATTTTTTTTCCTAATTTTGTGCATTATGAAACGATTTAGAATAACGTTTAAGTTTATACTGCATTTTCTATCTGCTAAAAATACACGTGGATTTGGGGTTCATTCGCCTTATCTGTTCCATTTTACAAAATATGTACTGAATAATAAAAGTTCTTATTATATATTTTCATCCATAGAAGAAATTCGATCAATTTTAAGGCAAGATAAAAGAATTTTAGATGTTACTGAATTCGGTACAGGGAACAAGCAAAAGAAAACAGTTGCTGAAATCACTAAAAAATCAGTTAAATCGACAAAGTATGGACAATTGCTTTATAGGTTATCCGATTATATTAAGTCACGAAATACGTTGGAATTGGGAACATCGGTTGGATTAACCACCGCGTATTTAGCAGCTTCGTCATCAGCTATTCGCTGTGTGAGTTTGGAAGGCTGTCAACAGGTTGCAGAGATTGCTATTCGGAATTTCGAGGAACTAAATATTAAAAATGTACAAATTGTTGAAGGTAATATTGACTTAACGCTACCTAAAGTGTTGAATGAAATCAATCAATTGGATTTGATCTTTATAGATGCGAATCATACATCAGTGGCGGTACTAAATTATTTTGAACAATGTCTGGCTAAAGTTCATAATGATTCTGTTTTAGTATTGGATGACATTTATTGGTCGGCGGATATGGAAAAGGCGTGGAAAAAAATTAAAGAGCATCCACGTGTTAAGACTACTATTGATTTGTTTGAACTTGGAATTGTATTTTTTAATTCAGACTTACACAAAAAACATTATAAAATGCGTTTTTAAAACAGTGCGAGTTATTAAAGTATTTTGAAAATAATAGTTTGTATAAAAATAGATTGAAATGAAATTATATACTAAGACCGGGGATAAAGGCCTGACTGGACTAATTGGCGGGACTCGTGTTTCTAAAAATGATATTCGAATTGAAGCTTACGGTACAGTTGATGAGTTGAACTCTTTTATAGGTGTGCTTTCAACTTATTCGATACGGGCAGAAGAAGTCAGCTTCCTTCGGCAGATTCAAAATAATTTATTTACCATTGGTTCATATCTGGCAACTGATACCACAAAAGTTTTATTACAGCAAGCATCAATATTAAAAAACGACACAATAGATCAAATTGAGAGAGAAATCGATAGAATTGATGCTATGTTGCCCTCACTGAATTCATTTATCTTACCCGGAGGTTCACAAACTGGAGCTTTGAGCCATGTTTGCAGAACCATTACACGAAGAGCAGAGCGTCGACTTTTTGATGTAAATGAAATTTATTCGGTTGATAATCAAATTCTTATATACTTCAATAGGTTGTCTGACTATTTCTTTGCATTATCCAGGTATTTTACTCTTGAAAATGAAGGTGAAGAAATTTCCTGGAAAACGCATGATTAATAAAAAAAATCCCTATTTTTGCACAAAATTAGAGATAAAATAAACTTAACTATTTACTTAAAAAAACGAGCTGATTATGTATTGGACATTGGAATTAGCTTCAAAAATTGAGGATGCGCCTTGGCCAGCCACAAAAGATGAATTAATAGATTATGCTATGCGCTCCGGATCTCCTCTTGAAGTTATTGAAAATTTACAAGAAATTGAGGATGAGGGAGAGATTTACGAATGTATAGAAGACATTTGGCCGGATTATCCCAGTAAAGAAGACTTCTTTTTTAATGAGGAAGAATATTAACTTACATTTAGATTTTGTGCTTCTTTTTGACGAAGTGGGGGTGTTTTGTTATCAAATAAAAATAAATTCAAAGAAAAGTGTTAAACAAAACAATTTTTTGAAGGTTTTTCAGTTTGATAAAAGACACAATCATCAAAACAGAAAATCAGCATAGGTTGTGAGAAAAAATTATCAGAGATTCCTATGAAGAAAGTAGTATTAAGCATTTTGTTATTACTTATTAGCATAGGCTCTGTATTTTCACAATTTGATGCACAGATGAGTCAGTATATGTTCCATAATTCATCATATAATCCTGCAGCGGTAGGAGAAGATGAAATGATACAGATAACCGGACAGCATCGTATACAATGGTTAGGGATTCCCAATGCAGGTCAGACAACTAACTTCAGCATAAATTCTCCATTAAAGATTGGTAAAAGCAATAATGGAGTTGGGTTTAAATTTTTAAATGATAAAGTTGGTCAATTTGTTAATCAATCCGCACATTTGCAATATGCTTATAAAAAGAAAATCGGAACCGGAGTTTTAAGCTTCGGTACTGACATTGGATTTGTAAGTTTAGGGTTTAATAATGGCGACAGCATTCAGAAACACTTAATTCCGATCGGAGACTACCACAAAATAGCAGAAGATACAGAAATACCCAAGAGTAGTGTGGTAGGAATGAGTTTTGATATGAATGTTGGTGCATTCTATTCAACGTCAACTTTTTATGGCGGGTTGTCCTATTTGCACATAAATAATCCGACGGTTACCTGGGGTGACAAATCAGAGTTCAAAGAATCAGGTACACTTTTTCTGACTGGCGGTTATAACTTGGTTTTGGCTGATCCGAAATTTGTATTAAAACCTAGTACATTGTTTAAAACCGATTTCATTTCATGGCAATTGGACGTGTCATCTCGGTTGGAGTATGATAGTAAATACTGGGGCGGTTTAAGTTATCGGGTTCAGGATGCAGTAGTTGTTTTAGCTGGCATAAATATTACAGGAGGCCTGTCAATCGGTTATTCATATGATTTGCCGACTTCTAAGATAATCACAGTCAGTTCCGGTTCTCATGAGATCGTTGTGATGTATAGTTTTGAATACATTTTTGGAAAGCGGAATAGCAAATATAAGAGTATTAGGATATTATAATGAATTTATTATTTCTACTATAAATAAAGAAAAGAATCACAGTTTTTATTTCAATAAATAAATTGCACAAGAATGAAAAGAAATCTGATAATTATTGTACTGACCGTTTTGCTTGTTGCTTGCAACAAACCTGCAGGTGAATTAACGGGTCTTGGCACCAAAAGCAAATTTTTTGAACCACAACCATATGGTATGGTCTTTATCAAAAGGGGGTCTTTTATGATGGGAGCGAATGATCAGTCTGCTATTGGAGCGATTAATGATAAATCTATAAATGTAACTGTGGATGCGTTTTGGATGGATGAAACTGAAATAACAAATGATAAGTACAAACAATTTGTTAATTGGGTTCGTGATTCAATCGTTTTACGTCAGCTTGTTGTAGCGGGCAAAGATGAATTCAGGATGAAGTTTAAAAATCAGACTGATGATGCAAGTCCTGAAACTGCACGTCTTAACTGGAGAATGAAAATTCCATGGAATTCGAAAGATGAAGAAGTGAGATCAATTCTCGAATCAATGTATTATAAAGATGAAAATGCTTTAGGTTTTAGAAAACAAATAGATCCGGCAAAACTTCAATACAAATATGAATGGATAAATTATGATCAGGCAGCTCTGCCAAAAAACAAATACAATGTAAATACTGGTGCATATCCAAAAAATGCAAAAGCTCGTGTAGATACATCGTATGTTGAGAATGGAGTAATCATCAATAAAACAATTGAACGGAGATTAACAACCCGAAGGGATTTGATTTCAATGCATATTGTAAATATTTATCCTGATACCATCATGTGGCTTCGAGATTTTCAGTATTCATACAATGATCCTAAAATGCGTATGTATTTTTCACATCCGGGATTCGCAAACTATCCGGTTGTAGGTGTAACTTGGGAACAGGCACAGGCATTTTGTCAATGGAGGACCCAACTATTCAACAGTGCAAATACAATAGGTGGTCAGGATTACCGGTTGCCAACTGAATCAGAATGGGAATATGCTGCACGAGGAGGACGAAAAATGGCCTTATACCCTTGGGGGGGAAATTATGTACGTGACAAAACAGGATGTTTTTTGGCTAACTTCAAACCAATGCGTGGAAGTTATACCGAAGATATGGGATCAACGACTATGAAAGTAGCTTCATATCCACCGAATGATTTTGGGTTGTTCGATATGGCAGGCAATGTAGCTGAGTGGACTTCATCTGCCTATGATGTGTCAAGTAGTTTATTAGTCTCGGATATGAACCCTAGTTTCCAGTATAATGCTAAAAATGATGATCCGGATGTCTTGAAACGTAAAATTATAAAAGGCGGATCATGGAAAGATATTGCATATTATTTGCAATGTGGTGTAAAAACTTACGAATATCAAAATGAAAGTCGTCCTTATATCGGTTTTCGTTGTGTACGATCTTATAATGGGGAATAATAAATACTATTCCAAAAAACAAATCAAAAAAAATGGATGAAAATAAATCTAAATTTGACATCTGGTGGAATTCACCGGAAGTAAAACAAAAATTAGGGGCAGCATATAGTTTAGGAGCTTCGGTTGTAATAATCGGGGCAATGTTCAAAATCTTGCATCTTCCAGGAGCTGGAACTATGTTGGGGATTGGAATGTCAGTTGAAGCATTTTTGTTTGCATTAGGGATTTTTGATCAACCACATGTAGATTACGAATGGGATAAAGTATATGATTTTGAAGGTGGTTCAAAAACGATTAACCCAGCAAATGAATCAGATCAAATTCAAAATACAGGTGCTGTATCTGGATCACGTGCTGTTGGACTTAACTACTCTGAAACAATAAATGATGAAGATGTAAAGAAATTATCAGAAGGGATTAAAAACCTGACAACTACAGCACAGCAGTTTAGTAGCTTGTCGAATGTACTTGGTGCCACTGATCAATTTCTAAAGAATATAGATGGAGCCACACAGGCAACCGGAAAATTCATAATAAATCAGGATTCATTAAATACGGCAACGGGTCTTTTAGCGAATTCATATCAAGGTATATCGGATGGTATGGAAGCTGTAGAAAAGAATACAAAACTATATGCAGGTAAAGTTGAAGATATCAATAAAAACCTTTCTTCGATTAATTCCATCTATGAAATACAATTGAAGAATATTCAGGCTCAATCAGAAGGTATCACGCAACAAACGGAAAGGTTACGAACGGTTAATGATGAATTAAGTTTCATAGTAACTGACGTTCAAAAGATGAAATCAGCGACTTCAATTGCAGCGGTTGAGACCGAAAACTATAAAGTTGGCACTACTAAATTAGCAAAACAAGTAGCTGATTTAAATCAGGTTTATGGTAACATGCTAAATTCATTAAGCTAATCATAACGGAATTTTAGAAACTATTAATTTTAAAGGAAATTCCAATGAGTGGAGCTAAAAATTGTCCGGAAACCCCCAGACAAAAAATGATCGGTATGATGTATCTAGTTTTGACAGCGATGTTAGCACTAAATGTGTCGAGCGAAATTTTGAATGGGTTTACCATGGTGGACAATAGTTTGCATAAAACAATTGAATCAGCCGAACTAAGAAATATTTCTTTGTATGCTGACTTTCAAAGTCTTAATGAAAAGAATCCTGAAAAAGTAAAGGCGTGGTTAGATAAGGCTTTACTGGTAAAGAAAAAATCGGATGGCCTTTACAATTTTATTCAAAACTTTAAAGTGCAGATTGTACGATTGGCAGATAACAAGGAGGCAAATGACAGTGCCTACGTGAAACAAATAAATGCCAAGGATAATCTTGATAAAGCTGCAATATACGGGAGATTGAACGGAAACGGAAGGAATTTAAAACTTCAGATAGATAATTATCGGAAATATTTGGTACAATTGTCAGATAAAAATCCTTCCAAGCAAAAGATGTATGAATCAATCTTTTCAACTGGGAAGACGCATGATGGAAAACCTTGGGAGGAAGCATTATTTGAAGGAATGCCGGTATCGGCAGTTATCACGATCCTGACAAAATATCAGAGTGATGTACGTTCGTCGGAAGCTGAAATAATTCAGTATTTAAAAACACAGACTGACGTTATGGATATTCGGGTAAATAAAATTACTGCATTAGTTGTTCCTAATACTCCATATGTAATCCGGGGAGAGAAATACAGTGCCCAAATAGTATTATCGGCAATGGATTCAACTCAAAAGCCCAATTATTTTGTTAATGGACAGGCTATAAATTCAAAAGGATTGTATGAAGTAATGGCAAATAAACTTGGAGTTATTTCATATACCGGTCAAATTAGATTACAAGGGAACGATGGAAGTATTCTGGTCCGTCCGTTTAAAAGTAGCTATATTGTTGGTGAACCTACAGCAACTTTATCCAATGAAGATTTAAATGTGGTATATCGTGGAATTGACAACAAGTTCAGTGTTTCAGTCCCGGGTGTTGCTAATGAAAATGTTTCTGTTAGGGTAATTGGGGGTACTGCCAGAAAAGATGGAGGTAGGTATATGATTCAACCGTCACGTGATGAAGAAATAAACATCGAAGTTTGGGCTAAAGTTGAAGGAAAGCTAAAGAAAATGGGAGGTGGTGCATATAGGGTGAAATATTTGCCTGATCCAAAAGCTTTCATACAACCGAATGATGCAGGAGCAAAACCTGTACGAGGAGGATTTTTATCACCAGGTACATTAAGGGCTTCAACACTTATTGCAAGTTATGGAAAGGATGAATTAGTAAAAGCAAAGTTTAGGGTGACTTCATTCACTATGTTAGCGAGAGGAATATCACCTTTACAGGTTTCAGGTTCACGACTAAGTCCTGGGTTCTTGGATAAGCTGATAAAAGGGGATATACTTATGATTAATAATATAAAAGCTGAAGGGCCGGATATGTTACAAAGGGATTTAGGTTCAATTGCTATACAACTTTAAGCTTAATAAAGAAACAGAACGAATAAATAAATGATAATATGAAAAAATATTGGATTGTCTCATTGGTTATTACCATTTCATTTTTTTACA
>Ga0302292_1002605_pt1 | contig 10693 bp, 10 predicted proteins | sample III_Fen_N2_1_FD_194553 | JGI IMG/M metagenome (GOLD analysis project Ga0302292, IMG submission 194553) | Peat permafrost microbial communities from Stordalen Mire near Abisko, Sweden - III_Fen_N2_1 | ecosystem: Environmental > Terrestrial > Soil > Wetlands > Permafrost | place: Sweden: Abisko...
CGCTAAAGATGCGCTTCAAAATGATCTCAAAAACTGCGGTTTTATACGAACTAATATTGAGCTGTTATCGCTCTTTTTTGACTTTAACGAAGTTTCCGAAATATGGGTAACCTTTCCCGATCCGCAGATGAAAAGGACCAATAAAAGACTTACTTCTGTCCGTTTTTTAACTCAATATTGCGAAATTCTTAAACCAGAGGGGGTCATCCACCTGAAAACCGACAGCGATTTTCTGTATCAGTATACGATGGCAACCATTGCCGAGAACAATTTTCATATTCAGGTTAATACTGATGATTTGTACGCTTCGGGAATGGCCGACGATATTTTAGGAATCAGAACTTACTACGAAAATCAGTGGCTCACAAGGGGTAAGACCATAAAATATTTGAGATATATTCCTCACGACCGGAATCTTACTGAACCTGATATTGATATAGAATTCGATAATTACAGAAGTTTTGGGCGTGACAATACCAACAGGGACAATATCGAAACAAAGAAATAAAGCATGTCGGATTTTTACCAAAATGTGTTCGAAGTGGTCAGGCAGATTCCTGCCGGTAAGGTGACAAGCTATGGCGCCATTGCGCGATATCTTGGATCAGCAGGCTCATCGCGGATGGTGGGTTGGGCAATGAACCTTTCGCATCATCAGGAAGTGTTTGTCCCGGCACATCGCGTAGTCAACCGGAACGGATTGCTGACCGGTAAAATTCATTTCGGTTCACCCGACGAGATGCAGGAATTACTCGAGAACGAAGGGATCGCCGTTGAAAACGATTGTGTAATCCATTTCAAAGAGCTTTTCTGGGATCCAATAAAAGAGCTTTTGTGAACAAATAAGATTTAATGACGTTTGATTAGAGTGCGAGGTTTTTCTAAACACTTATAATTTAAAACTTACAATTCAATTATGGCAGTTATACCAAAAACCATAACAGATATACTTCAGAAGGTAATTTTCCCTGGATCAAATGAAAATGTGGTCGGGCTTGAGATGGTTCAGGAGATCCGGATCGCCGGAAGCCGGATCAGTTTTACATTGGTTTTTCAGCGCGACGACGATCCGAATATACAGGCCGTTTCGGAAGCCTGTGCCAACGAAATAGAGAAAATCCTCGGAAAAGAGTATGATATTACCATAACGCCCAAAGGAATCCACCGGATGAAAGCGCCGGTTCTGCCTGGCGTTAAAAATATTATAGCGATTGCTTCCGGTAAAGGAGGAGTCGGAAAATCAACTGTTGCTGTAAACCTTGCCGTTGCATTGGCAAAAACAGGGGCAAAAGTTGGATTAATTGATGCAGATATTTTCGGTCCGTCAATCCCGAAGATGTTCGGAGAGGAGGGAGCACGCCCTCATTTCGAAAAAGTTGACGGTCGCGATATGATTGTCCCAATCGAAAAATTTGGGGTAAAGATTCTCTCGATCGGATTCTTTGTTGACCAGGCAAACGCGCTGATGTGGCGCGGCCCGATGGCTTCAAATGCACTTAAGCAATTGATTGTTGAAGGACTTTGGGGCGAACTCGATTATATACTGATTGATCTCCCGCCGGGGACCAGCGATATTCATCTCACCATCGTTCAAACCCTTCCGGTGACGGGAAGTGTCATAGTTACCACGCCACAGGATGTCGCACTGGCCGATGTTATTAAGGGCGTTTCGATGTTCCGAAGTAAATCGGTTGATGTTCCTGTTTTGGGTATCGTCGAAAACATGTCGTGGTTCACCCCAGCTGAACTACCTGAAAACAAATATTATATATTTGGAAAGGATGGAGGGAAAAATCTTGCACTCGAAATGGGGATCCCTTTCCTGGGTCAAATCCCTATCGTGATGAGCATCCGCGAAGGAGGCGACAATGGAATTCCTGCTGCCTGGTCAGAAGAGACCGTCACTGGAAATTCTTTTAAAGAATTGGCAGCAAATGTAATAGAGCAATTAAGGTTTCGAAACGAAAATTTAAAACCAACTGAACGCGTTCGTGTCAAAAAAAGATGACAAAACCATTTCTCTTTGTATCTTTACCGTAGAAGTTTTGACGTTCAGCGAATGGCAAAATTCCGATCTAACGCATTGAATTAAGTAAGCACATTTGAAAAAGACAGGAAGAAATATTCTGCTTCTCTTTTGGTTAACAGTAATCCTGGCAGGTTGTTCAACGAAGAAGAACACACCTGTTTCACGTGCTTATCACAATTTGGCAGCCCATTACAATGTCTATTTTAATGCCAAAGAGAGTTTAAAGGCCGGACTTCAACGGATTGATCAGACGATTCCCGACGATTACACGCGAACTTTACCCGTTTTCAAAGGGACGATACCCGAAGCCGCCAAAGTTGCCACCTCCGAAATGGATCTTGCTATCGCGAAGTGTAATAAACTGATATTGCTTCACTCGATAACGAAAAGTCCGCGACGAAAATCAAATAATTCAGAACGCTACAAAAAATTTGCATCCAAAGGGGAGTATAATAAGTGGGTTGACGAAACCTATGTTTTAATGGGAGTCGCCAGTTATTACAAGCACGATTTTCACCGCGCTATCGAAAGCTTTAATTACGTTATCCGTAAATTTCCGGATGAGCCTACCCGTTACGATGCCTTTCTTTGGATGGCCCGGTCGTACATCGAAACCGGTGATAACGCGCGGGCACTCGAAATATTTAGCTCCCTTTCGCGCGACGCAGGTTTTCCAAATAGACTCAATCAGGCACTTAATCTGGCTCAGGCGCACTATTATTTAAAGGATAATCAACCCGATCTGGCCATCAACTATTTAAAAATTGCCCTGGAAACATCGCTTCCGAGAACCGAAAAACTAAGAGTAAATTATATTCTGGCACAACTACTTGCGTTGACCAATAAACCCGAGGAAGCGTCGAAACAGTACCTGAAAGTCTTAAAATTGCGACCTCTGCATCAAATGGCCTTCAATGCCAAAATTTCACGAATGGGAATTGAGGGGGGCGACAATAAAGAGATTGCAAAGCAACTGCAAAAAATGCTTGATGATATAACCAATGCAGAATACCGCGACCGTATTTATTTTACCAAAGGGGAGATTGACCTTAAAGAGGGGCAGAAGCATGATGCGATTTCAGATTTCAAAAAATCGGTTCTTTACAGCGCCGCCAATCCGAAACAGCGTGTTTTGTCAAGTCTGAGTGTGGCACGATTATTTTTTGAAGAGAACAATTACCTGCAATCATCCTGTTATTACGACACGGCTGTTGCTGTGATTAATACTGATTATCCGGGATATTCAGAAATCATGACACGAGCCTCAGGATTAAAAAGATTAGCGGTAGATCTGAACACGGTTGAACAACAGGATAGCCTGCAAAAATTGGCTCATATGACCGAACAAGGACGTTTATTGCAAATCAATAAAATAATCGCCGATTTACAGAAAAAGGAAGCAAGTAAGGTGGTCGCCGAAAATGCGGCCCAGAATGATCAGAATTTTTTCAGATCACAGCAAACCCGACAACAAATTAATACCGGTACTAACCAGAATCTTTGGTATTTTTATAATCCTACAACCGTTGGAATCGGGAAAAATGATTTTCAAAGAATCTGGGGCAAACGTAACCTGGAAGATAACTGGCGCCGCAAGAATAAACTCACCTCCGGCCAGGAAGAGAAGGAAGAAACTCCTGAAACATTGGCAAAAGCCTCTCCCACCGAAACCAAAAGAAAAGTAAACGACCCAAAAAATGTGGCCTATTACCTTCAGGATATTCCGTTGACAGATTCGCTGATACAGGTATCTAATGAAAAAATTAAAAGTTCGTTGTTTGATGCCGGACGGATTTATCGTACCGATTTTAACGACTATCCCCGTTCGATTGAGACACTTGAAGAACTGAACCGTCGATTCAAGGGGAGTGTTTATGAATTACCCTCATTCTTCGAACTTTATCAGCTCTACAAACAAGGTAGTAATGAACCGAAAACGGCCGAATATAAAGAGAAGATTGTAACCGGATATCCCGAATCGAAATACGCCAAATACCTTTTGAATCCAAATTATTTCACGGAGCTTGAAGAACGAAGAGGGGTCATCGAAAAGAAATATGGCGAGGCCTTGCGAGCTTTCCAGGCATTCAATTATACGAAAGCAAAAGAGGTCTCACAGGAAACATTAACATTGAAACCTGATAGCAATCTGCTCCCTAAAATAAAATTCATTGATTTAGTTGCCACTGGATCCACGCAGGAACGGGGAGCCTTTGTTGATTCACTTGATCGTTACATCAAAGCATATTCACCTCGTCCGACTGCCGTGATTGCCCTGCAAATTAAAGATCTGATCAGAACAAATACGTTGGCCGATTACCAGCAACTCCTTGCTAAAAAATATATCGCGACAGAGATTGTCAACCAGGAGATGAAAGGGGATAAAAATCATTCTGCTGACGAATTCGGGGGAAAATTCTCGTACGACGAGGATATGTTCCATTACTATGTGATCGCCTTTTCGAAGGAGGCCAAAGTCGATGTAAGCCGTTTAATTTATGACATTGCGAATTACAATTTAGATTATTACACCTCAACCGATTTCGATATCGAACCCATTAGTCTCGATTCAAAAACACAATTGGTCGTTGTACGAAGTATGCCGAATAAGGAGGAGGGTTTGATCTATTTCAGGTCGATCATGCGAAAACGGCAGGTATTTAAGGCGTTAAAAGGGATCGAATATGTAAACTTTATGGCCTCTTCCTCCAATTACCGGACAATTATTGCTGAAAAGGATTACCTCGACTACCTCCGTTTTTTTATTAAAAACTACAGTACTTATATTAGTTCGAATATTCCTGCCGATGAATTACCTAACCCGCAGGAGTTGCTTGTTAAAGCCCGCAAAGAAGAACCAACGGTCGAAAAGGGAAAATTTGTTTTGGTTCAGCCGTCACAGCCAAAGGATACGACAACGACGAAGGTCAAAGCTACTGTTGCGGAAGTTTATAGTGGTCCGTATTCTCAAAAACAAAGTAAAGATTACTGTTACGCAGTGATTTTTATTAAAAAACAAATCGACGGGACTAAATTAACCGATGCCATTTCGATATTCAATAAAACCAATTACGGTTCACCGGCAATTAAAGTATCAGCCGAATCACTCGACGACAATCGGGGAATCATCGTTGTAAACGGCTTGGGTGAAAAAAATACAGCGGCTGTTTATCTGCAAAAAACGACAACCGATCCTTCCCTCTCGGCGCTATTTAAGAGCGGCAATCTGCGAAGTTTTATCATCAGCAGCGAAAACCTGAAAGTCTTCAAAACCGAAAAGAACCTGATTAAATACCTGGAGTTCTTCAACCAGGCAAAATAGTAACACACTCATTTAATATAGTAACGCCTGTTGGTAATTCATTTTAAGAAATAAATATGGCCCCGATTCAACAAAAAAAAGAAGTGAAACTCACCCAAATTCTATTGAAAATCCCGGTACCCTGGGTATTTGTCCTGACATATCTTATTGGAGTTCTCCTCCAATTTATATTACCTTTCAATCCACCTTCTCCGAAAGTATTATCATATATTAAGATTATGGGATATGTGCTGTTTGCAATTGGTGTTGTTTTCGCTTCATGGAGTTTAATCATTTTTCGTAAAGCACGCACAACCACCACTCCCGGTGAAAAGTCTAAAAAGCTTGTCACCTGGGGACCTTATCGGCTTACTCGTAATCCGATGTACGTGAGTCTTATTCTGGCTTATCTTGGTGAAGCAGGATTTCTTGCACAATTCTGGCCGGTTCTGGTTCTGCCTTTAATGTTGGTTTATGTCAACTGGACGGTGATTCCGCTGGAAGAAGACATATTAAAAAAAGACTTTAAAGAAGAATACGAAGATTATTGTTCTCATGTACGGCGTTGGTTATAAAATAATTTAAAAGAATATCGGATGAAAAAGTTCGCATTTTTGGGATTTCTGCTTTGTTTAGGTTCGATGGCATTTTGCCAGCAACCATTAATTTATACTGATGTTGTCCGCGTGGATTCCGCCACATCAAGCAAGGATTTATATACAAGAGCATTAGTTTGGTTCGCAAATTACTACGACGATTCGGCATTGGTGATAAGGCTGAAAGATGAAGAAAATTGTCTGATCATTGGCAAAGCTTCGTTTTATTATGCCCCTAAGGTTAAATGCAATCCTGCGGCTGTGGGCGGAACGATTTCGTACACACTAAAAATCTATTGCAAGAACGGAAGATACAAATATGAGATTGGAGGATTTATACACCAGGCTGTTCCTGCGTTTGAATCACAATCAAATCTGATAGATTTTGGTTTGATCACCGATTCTGAAACCTGTAAAAAGGAGATCAATTATCCTTCAGTTCCTTTGAGTGACAATAATCACAAAGAAGATGTCTGGAAAGATCTAAATAATCAGATTCGTGACTTTGTAAATGGTCTGGTTGGCGAGCTAAAAGTTACAATGGCAGAAAAAATTAAGACAAAACAAACTGACTGGTAAATTGGAAACTGATTAAATTTTGTTTTCGTGTTCCGTTAGGAATCCCGCACATGCGGGATCGGTAGAATTAATGATAATATGCAGATCTGTTGTCCCGGATGGGACAAAACTAAGATTTAGAATCCGCATTTCTACTGGGCTATTTTCCCTATAGGAAATTTTTAAACAGTTTAATAATATCTTTACAAATAAAAGAGTTCGGAAGATCGTGGCAAGAAGCTATTTAGCAATTAAAAAACAAATTATATATAAATGAAAAAGATTGAAAAACTATCAGAAAATACGCACTATAGTGCCGTAAACATGGGGAGTTTAAACGATTTGAAGGATTATGCCCTTATTCATCCTGTGAGTAAACGACTGATTGAAGGAAAAGTATTCTTAAAAGATGCGACCAATGCCACGGGAACCGAAATTTCGTTTAATTCGCTTCCGCCGCAATCGGAACAACCTTATTTTCATTTTCACCGGAAAAACGAAGAAACCTATATCATTCTGAAAGGTTTTGGTTTCTTTCAGGTCGACGAAGATTGTTTTAATATCGAAGAAGGAAGTGTCATCCGGGTGGCACCACAAGGTAAACGCGGTATCCGTAATTCGTCCGACGAAGCAATGATCTATATGGTCATCCAGTCTAAAGAAAATTCGCTGGAAGAGCACACCACCGCTGATGGAGAAAGAGTTCCGGTCGAACCTAAATGGAGATAAAAAAACCGGAAAGCAATAAGGAAGATTTGTTGCGGGGATAAACGAGTCACCCACAATTTTACGAAGATTTGTCCGTTTATCTGAAAATTTGGTATATTTGGAAAAAAAGAACGATATGATAGTCGAAAGAACAAAAAATGAAATTTTAGTTCGGCTGCCAGCTTATGTTGACCTGACTGAACTTCAAAACATGCTTGATTTCCTGCAATATAAAGAGTTGACGGCACAATCAAAAGCTAAACAATCTGATGTTGATGAACTTTCAAAAGAGGTTAACAAATCTATTTGGGCTAAAGTTAAAGCTAGTCGTGGAATAAAATGAAAATCGTAGTTGATTCAAATATTGTTTTTAGTGCGATATTAAACACAAAAAGTAAAATTGGCCAATTAATAATTAATGGTTCAAAATATTTTGATTTTTATACTGTTGGGTTACTTAAAGACGAAATTTTAAATCATAAAGACAAAATACTCGGTTTAACAAATTACACTCAAGATCAGTTTATCGATACTTTTCAATTAATTACTAGCCGATTATTATTTGTTGACGACATACTATTAACAGATAATGATTTAAATAAAGCGATTGATTTAGTTTCAGGTATTGACCAAGACGATGCACTATTTGTTGCACTCACAAATCATTTAGTTGCAAACTTATGGACTGGTGACAAGCGCCTTATTAATGGACTGAAGAAAAAGGGATATTTACGAGTCTTGACGACTGATGAGTTATATGATATATTTTTGGATAAACAATTGAAAATTAGACGGAGAATAAAATAGAAAACTGCAGGTAGTTCACCAATTTTTTACTTAATCCTTCAAATTGATCACCATATTTGAAATTGCCAAACCTCAAACCCATTCTTCCATTTATTCAAGATCCCCCTCGTTTGTCCCAAATATTCGGGACAAACGAGGGGGATCTGCGTTCCAAAAATAAAAACGCATTCGATGATTATTATTTCGGATATTGCATAAATTTACAAAAGCAATCAGGAAGGTTAGTTTCGGGATAATCCAGTTGGTTGGCAGTAAGTGAAACGGCACAAACTAATTTGATATTCAACTTTAGAAAAAAGTTAATTATGAATAAGATACTAATATTTATCGCTTTGGTTTTCTTATTTATTGGTTGTGAGAAAAGTGATATTGAGGATTTTGATCTGACAACAATTTATGGTTGGACAAAGATAGATTTCAAAACCAATTACACCATACAAGTGCCCCAGGAATTCCTTGGCGAAGGGATGGGTGGATTTGAAGGTAATACATTTTTTAAATACTCCGCTGATTTTAAAATTATGCTTAGCGCCGGATATTGTACTTCATTATTCTGTTTCGATTTTGGCGATACATTAAAAAATCCTGAACCTAAAAGTATTCAGGTTGTGAATACTTATTCCAAACGGGGTACATTAGACCAGATTGAATATTTTCATCAGAAATCGGAGACAATGGGAATCTTCTATTTCTCAAAAACCGATACCGCAAGTGGAAGGTTATATTGGAAAGACAATGGGGTATATAAGCAGGCATTGGAGGTTCAGTTTGATTTGGCAGAGCTTAATACGATCAACCAAATAATTGAAACAATAAAAAGCAAATAAAACACGTTTGATGATTATTATTTCGGATATTGCATAAATTTACAAATGAAATAGCAAAGATATATTGAGGGGATAAATGAGTTGATCGAAATATTAGGGATCCGCTCCGAATAAATAACTTGGATAGAATTTGTATATTTACAAAAAGAATGAATACAATGGATATTGAAAAATACAGAGAACAAATAGAGAATGCTATCCGTAAGTTTTGGGAAACCAGAGACAAGCAAATGCAAGATCAAAACATCAAAGACATTAAAGATGCAGGGAATCGAAGTGCTGTTACAGGAGGCAAACAATTAGATGGTTTTTTGCAGTTATTGTATTCTGTTGCTATTGACACAGGGATTCCTAAGAATTGCATTTACTTAAAAGGAAATCATATTCCAGGCTTTTTCAGGCCCACCAAAGATTGGGATATGCTCATAATATCTCCAACAAAAAAACTAATTGCGCTTATTGAGCTTAAATCGCAAGTTGGATCATTTGGAAATAATTTTAATAATCGGACAGAGGAAGCTTTAGGCAGTGCTATTGATTTATGGACAGCCTACAGAGAAAAAGCCTTTCCAAATCAATCTGCTCCATGGTTGGGCTATTTTATGTTGGTAGAGAAATCAAAAAAATCAACAACAACTGTTAGAATAAGCGAACCCCATTTTAAATCTTTTTCTGAATTTCATGGAGTGTCATATATCGACAGGTACAAAATTCTATGTCAAAAGTTAATGCTTGAAAGACACTATTCTCAATGCGGATTGGTATGGACTTCAAAAGATTGTTCTTTTGGCGATGTTGAACCAAGTATATCTTTAGATTCGTTTATTCGTTCGTTTATTGGTCATTTAATGGGACAAATTAATGAGTTTAGTTAAAGAACCCATAAAGAGAAAAAGCGGTAGAAATCATGGTGAAGTTTTTACCCATGACCGCATTGTCGATTACCTTTTGAACGAGGTCAATTATAAATCTTGTTTTGATTTAAGGTTTGTGAGAATATTGGAACCTGCATCGGGAACAGGTTCGTTTGGCAAAGAAATAGTGAAGAGGCTATTTGAGTCTTCACTGTTATATGGGTTTTCATTTACAAAGGCATTTGAAACGAATGTTCGCTTAGTTGAGTTAGATAGAACCAATTATGCAATACTGGTTTCTCAAATACAGAAGACGCTGGTCTCTCTTGGAGTTAATTATGACTTGAATCTGTCAGAAGTTATAGTTAACTGTGATTTTCTTACCATTAATTTCGATGAGCAATTTGATTGTATCGTTGGGAATCCTCCATATGTGAGACATGAATTAATATCAAACGAGTTAAAAGAATTATATAAAAAAAAATATAGAACTTTTAAATACAGAGCTGATCTGTATATATTGTTCTTCGAACGTTCGTTACAATTACTCAACACGAATGGCATTTTATCATTTATTTGTTCAAATCGTTGGCTTTATAATCAATATGGCCAACCATTAAGAGAGAAAATTGCAGTATCATATCATCTTCAGAAGCTACTTAACATGGAGAAAGCATCTCCTTTCGATGAAAGTGTGTTAGCTTATCCAAGTATAACAACCATTGTAAATACGTTAAATCAGAAAGAGACCTATTTTTATGAGACCGATGCAAAAAACATTAATTTAGATTCAATCAGTTTTGCAAAAGTTCCGAGCCCTAAAAATGGTTCATGGCAAAACTTATTTTTGAGTTATAATCTTAATCATGCCGCTTTAACAGGCATCATAAATCAAGCATTTGAGATTGGTATTGGAGTTGCTACAGGAGCAGATAAAGTATTTATTAAAAAAGAATCGGAAATAGATGGCATTGAGAAAAGTAGATTATTGCCAATAGTAACTTCCCGTGATT
>Ga0302292_1002607_pt1 | contig 10682 bp, 9 predicted proteins | sample III_Fen_N2_1_FD_194553 | JGI IMG/M metagenome (GOLD analysis project Ga0302292, IMG submission 194553) | Peat permafrost microbial communities from Stordalen Mire near Abisko, Sweden - III_Fen_N2_1 | ecosystem: Environmental > Terrestrial > Soil > Wetlands > Permafrost | place: Sweden: Abisko...
AAATCCATCTTCGAATAAACGTATAAAATTTTCCTGAACCATTTTGTTTGTCTGTTTTGAAGTATTCTGATTTTGATGACACAAAAATAATTTATTATAACGTACTGAAAAAGGGAGAGTTCAAATAATATGACATTGAATCTATAAATGTCGTTTTATTTAACAAAACAAAAAGGAATGAACGAAATGTCTTCTATTCTATTGTCGTTTAATAATTTTCTTAATAAACTTGCTGGTAGTATATTCAATTGATTTTTAATAACATCCTTGAAATCCTTTATCCTGGGTTTCCATCTTTCATTTACAGGCAATTATTAAAAAAAAACAGACAGGTTAAGGTCTTACAAAATTGTACCGATATTTTTCAACAATATAATTACTGTGAAGAAAACCTATACTATATGTGTCAGCTTTATGATGATTCATAGATAGTTAATGGTCTGTTCGTTTATCAACAAAAGCTTAAATTTCAGTAATCTGTCAATTATTAATTTTTCATTATTCATTATTAATTACTTATGTTCAAACCTTATCCATGGATCAATGACTCATTTATGAGTTTTTCAAATCCATAACTGTAAAAAAAATCGTATCTTTGTGCCTTTAAAAAAATCAACATATTTAGATATGAATATATCCTATAATTGGCTGAAACAGTACATTAATATTGATGTTACGCCTGATGAATTATCAAAAGCATTAACTTCTATCGGGTTGGAAGTAGGTGGAGTGGAAGACGTTCAAACCATAAAAGGAGGATTGGAAGGATTGGTAATAGGAGAAGTCTTAACATGTGCCATCCATGAAAATTCTGATCACTTACATGTTACCACTGTAAATACAGGATTGGATCAACCTCTGCAGATTGTTTGCGGAGCCCCGAATGTTGCTGCCGGACAAAAAGTTGTAGTTGCGACAGTAGGAACAAAATTGTATTCAGGAGATGAGAGCTTTACAATCAAACGATCAAAAATAAGGGGAGTTGAATCGGTAGGTATGATTTGTGCCGAAGATGAAATAGGTGTCGGAACAAGCCACGAAGGTATCATTGTTTTACCTCAAAATGCTGTAGTAGGTACCCTTGCAAAAGATTATTACGGTATAAAAAGCGATACTCTGCTGGAAGTTGACATTACGCCTAACCGTGTAGACGCTGCATCCCATTTCGGAGTTGCCCGGGATTTGACAGCTTTTTTCGCATTAAAAGATAAATCGGTAAAACTACTCAGACCATCAGTTGATAGCTTTTCTGTTCAGAATACATCCCTTTCTATACCTGTTATAGTTGAAAATACGGACGCTTGCCCACGTTACTCTGCAGTAACTATTTCGGGAGTTAAAGTAGCTGAGTCACCTGACTGGTTGAAAAATAGGTTGAAAATCATTGGAATACGTCCTATTAATAATGTTGTTGACGTGACCAACTTTGTATTACAGGAACTTGGACAACCGCTTCATGCTTTTGATGCAAACAAAATTAAAGGAGGAAAAGTAATTGTAAAAAATCTCCCCGAAGGAACACCTTTTAAAACATTAGATGGTGTGGACCGAAAACTTAGCGCCACTGATTTAATGATATGTGATGCAGAAAAACCAATGTGTATTGGTGGGGTTTTTGGAGGACTGGATTCAGGGGTCACTGTGTCAACCGAAAATGTCTTTTTGGAAAGTGCCTATTTCAATCCTGTAACAATCAGAAAAACTGCACGTCGTCATGGACTGAATACGGATGCTTCATTCCGTTATGAAAGGGGTTGCGATCCTACAAATACAATCTATGTACTGAAACGTTGTGCTCTGTTGATTCAGGAAGTGGCAGGAGGATTGATTTCAAGTGATATTGTTGATATTTACCCGGTTGAAACGAAACCATTTGATGTCTCTTTATCATTCCATAAAATCAATACCTTAATAGGAAAAGAAATTGGGAAAGAGAATATCGATACTATTCTGGGTGCCTTGGAAATGAAAATTGTAAGTGAAACTGACGAAGGCTATGAACTTCAGGTTCCTGCTTATCGTGTGGATGTACAACGGGATGTTGACGTAATTGAAGATGTTTTACGAATATACGGATATAATAATATAGAAACAGGACTTGCTTTAAAATCAAACCTGAGTTTTGTTACAAAACCTGACAGTTACAAACTTCAAAACCTGATTTCCGAACAGCTTACTGCTCAGGGATTCAATGAAGTGCTAAATAATTCATTGACAAAAGGTAATTATTATTCTATCTTAACTTCATTCCCTGCAGTTAACTCTGTAAAAATATTAAATCCATTAAGTTCCGATTTAAACGTAATGCGTCAGACCTTGCTTTTTGGTGGGTTGGAGAACATTGCCTACAATATTAATCGCCGGAATGCTGATCTTAAATTCTATGAATTCGGGAACAGTTATTATTATCATGCTGAGAATAAAAAGAATGGTGAAACACTGGCAGCCTATTCAGAAGATTTCCATTTAGCAATTTGGCTTACAGGCAACAAACACGGCCAGTCGTGGACTACAACTGAAGATAAATCAAGCTTTTATCAACTTAAAGGGTATGTTGATAATATTTTAATACGTCTTGGATTTAATTTACGCAAACTTGTTATCGGTGAATATACAGATGATCTATTAAGCGAAGCATTAACCTTAAACAGCAAATCAGGTAAAAGACTTGCCATTTATGGGATTGTACATCCTGCTATCAGAAAAGTAACTGATATAGATGCTGAAGTCTATTATGCAGATATAAACTGGAATAATGTTTTGATTGAATTAGGTGAGTACAAAGTGAAATCTGCAGAGATTTCTAAATTCCCGGAAGTAAAAAGAGATTTGGCATTACTTTTAGATAAGAATATAAATTTTGCTGAGATTGAAAAAATTGCGTTTGAAACCGAACGTAAATTATTGAAGCGAATAAATCTCTTTGACGTTTACGAAGGGAAAAACCTTGAACCCGGCAAAAAATCATATGCCGTTAGTTTTGTATTACAGGATGAAGGCAAAACTCTTACTGATAGTCAAATTGATGGCATCATGAAGAAATTGCAGGAAAATTACGAAACAAAACTGGGAGCAAAACTCAGATAATTGATTGGTTAATTAGTTAACTGGTTGATTGGTTAATTGGTTGAATAGTTAATTGGTTGAATGGTAGATTTTAAAGTAAAGTTAGAATAATTAAAAGATCTGTGGCAGGAGTCTGTTGACAGTGAAAACGAAATGAATAAAGAGGAAATATCAATTACCGGCAAAATGTTGAATACACCATATGGAAAGCCGGATGTGTACGGTGCATTAAGTATGCCGGTTTATCAAACAGCAGCATTTGAATTTGATACTGCTGAGGAAATGGAGGCGGCTTTCAAAGGTAGATCTGCTGATCATACCTATTCACGAATCACGAATCCAACTGTACAATATTTTGAAAATAGGATTCAATCGGTAACAAAGGCTTTTAGTGTTACAGCTGTTAACTCGGGTATGGCTGCTATAACAAATGCCATTATTTCAATCGCTCAAACAGGAAGCAATATAGTTACATCTAAATATCTGTTTGGAAATACCTATTCGTTTTTTGCAACTACATTAGCTGCCTTCGGAGTGGAAGTGAGATTTTGTGATTTAAAAAATATAGATGAAGTAGAATCGAGAATAGATGATAATACTTGTGTCGTTTTCCTGGAGGTAATTACAAATCCTCAGATGGAAGTTGCTGACTTAAAAGCTATTTCAAGCCTTACTAAACAAAAAGGTGTTCCTTTGATGGCCGACACTACCATCATTCCATTTTGTAATTTTAAAGCCCGTGATTTTGGTGTAAATATAGAAATTGTTTCGAGTACGAAATACATATCGGGTGGAGCAACCAGTTTAGGTGGATTAATTATTGACTATGGCAATTTTGACTGGCAGTCTTCACCAAAATTACATATGGTGGCAAAAGAATTCGGACCTGCTGCTTTTACTGCAAAGTTACGGAAAGAAATCCTTAGAAATCTGGGAGCATATATGACTCCACAGGTAGCCTACCTCCAGACATTGGGTCTTGAAACATTAACGATCCGTTATGAAAAAGCGACAAATACCTGTTTTGAATTAGTAAAAAGACTGGAAAAACTGCCAATGGTTGTGTCGGTAAACTATACAGGACTTCCGACAAATAAATTTTATGAATTAAGTTGTGATCAGTTTGGTGACAGACCCGGAGCTATGTTTACTTTTAACCTGGAATCAAGGGAAGCCTGTTTTAGCTTTATGAATAAACTTAAACTTGTAAGACGTGCAACTAACCTTTTTGATAATAAAACACTGGCTATTCACCCTGAAAGTACCATTTTTGGCACTTTTACTTCTGAAATACGGAAAGAGATGAATGTGTCAGGAAAAACAATACGTATTTCGGTAGGATTGGAAGATGTAGAAGATCTGTTTGCCGATTTTGAACAGGCAATGAATTAAATTCCTCTGATTCTTTGGACGGGGACAATAGTTGACTTAACTACGAACTGAAAAGTTCGTGGTTTTTTTATACTTTAATTTGTGAAATCCATCAATATTAGGAATTTCATTCAAAATTAAATAACAGTTCACTACAACTTCCAGGAATGTATTAATCCGTTTTGTTTATTTACGAATGAAGTATCTGATTAATTTAATTTCACCAGCAAGTGTTTAAAGACTAAAAATAAATAACCATACTTTTATTAACACGGATTTAAATGCAATAAGACATTATTAGTATAATAAGCTCAATTCTGTTATTTTTGATACGAAAGCAAGATATTCTGGAGGATTGTTGTCTGATTAACTAAAAAGGCTCATGAATAACATTCGTTATTCATGAGCCTTTTTAGTGCAAAATATATGAAAATAGATTATTTTTAAAATTGGTTATTCAAAAAACGTCTGTTTTGTCCCTTTTTTATTTTTGTAAAATGATTACCAAGGCAACTAATACTAACATATAACTAGTAAAAATAATTGTTGCTGTCTGTACAAAAGATTCGATTTTTAAAGTTTTCATAATGATTAATTTTTAATAAAGTGTTGATTAAAAATTGGAAAACAATATAGTTGAAAAAATAAAAAATAAATGTCTTATTTTTTATTTTTGTAAAATGATTACCAAGGCAACTAATACTAACATATAACTAGTAAAAATAATTGTTGCTGTCTTTATAAAAGATTCGATTTTTAAGGCTTTCATATTGATTAATTTTTAATGAAGTGTTGATTAAAAATAGGAAAACAATATAGTTGAAATAAAAAAGTAAATAAATGGCTTGTTTCTTATTTTTGTAAAATGATTACCAAGGCAACTAATACTAACATATAACTAGTAAAAATAATTGTTGCTGTCTGTACAAAAGATTCGATTTTTAAAGCTTTCATATTGATGGATTTTTAAAAGTGAATAATTAAATTTGGATTAATAATATTTGCTTATCATTTACCTGACAAATATATGCATAAATACATAATAAATGCATAGTTGATAGGTTGTAGCAAAATCAATCTAAGTGTAGTAATAAATATGTTTTTTTAATTGTATTATCTGGTGTTTCATGAAAACAAATACAAAAAATGTTGAAATCTGCATAATTCTGATTTATGTAAAATATAGAAATATAGATATATACGGAAATATTAATTATAATTCTATAAGTTAATGAATTCTTTGAATGTAGCAAAAATTACATCTTAATGTAATAGATAGTATAATTGTGTGGTAATTACTATTTATTAAGATAAAATATATTGGCTATTAGCACTGAAAAACACAAATTAGTTTAAAATATATAAAGATAATTTATTTGTTTATACCTGATAAATTATTATACATTAACATTAATATTGTGCAATTATATTCTAATTAACTATGTTTGTAGCAAAAAGAGCGACAAAATAAAATAGTGTTTGATATATGAACAACGTTTTTTGTCGATTAAAATATAGGATTTTGCTTATAAACCCTATCTGATTTATTGATCAGAAAATAATATTGATATTATTCTTCAACCTAATTGCAAAATATAAACAAATTTTTTTTTGATTTAATTTTGTTTTTAATTTATACTAGTCCAATGTTAAGATAAATCTATCTATTAAGATCTACATAAATCATTAATTTAAACCATTTTTAAATTTTTAAATTGATTCATTTTCAAATTAATTCAACAATATAAAATTTAAGCAAATTATCATGACCTGTTCCATATGAAAATTACAAAGTGAAGTTTTGATAATGCAAAGGCATGAAAATTGATTATTTTTTTTGCTGTTTTTCAATATGTGTCGACAGTTTAAATAAATCAGAAACGAATTTTGAAATCAGAGTTGATAAATTGGTTTTCCATTGTTTCAATACCTGATCAGACAATTTCAGACTTCCTTTACTTTCGCAAACTAGTTCGCGACTGTTTCGTAAACAAGCATCAAATTTGTTAAAGGAAAACATATTTTTGTTTCGTTTAAAAAAGAACATAATTTTTTCACTGCTTGATTTGCACGTGGTGTCGACAAGGAATGTAACCTAATTACAAGTTTTTTATTTACATAATCAGGTATCATGTCTGCATCGCTTGTAAAAATCTCTTTTAAAATCATTCGCCCTTCTTTTTCGTTGTCTTGATAAAACTCAGACATGATGTTGAATAATGCAGATTCAGACCTATAAGCGAGCATCACTACAGCATTCTTGAGCTTCTTACCTTCTTGTTTCAACTTATTATAGCGATATTCTTCAGACATCTGTGCAACAGTAATGCGCGAAGGAATGCCTTTTCGTTTAGCCTTTAGAACATCTATTTCTTGTTTTCGCTCACTTATTTGTTCCATTAAGTTGGTATTTTTAAGAATATACTTCTCAAAATATTCAAGGTCAAGTGTATTGACATCTCCCACTTGTTTAAACATACGAGCCTCGAGCCTCGAGGCTTTCTCCCTCGTTTTTTTCAATTTATAGGTAAGTGCTTTGTATTCCGGGTTTGGTATGGTCCGCTTTTGATTAACGGGTTCTGTACCATATTCTATCATCCGGTCAAAATCAAAATTCTCAATCATGTATTTGAAAAAGTTCTCTTGTGTCCATCTTGAAAACATTTTTATGGCGATTTCCCCTATCAATAACCTTGGATGTGTTGTTAATATAGATGTCTGATGTCCATCTTGGGAAAGCTTTCTGATTTCACGGAACCAGTGACCATTTAATAGCGTTCCCATTTCGCATAATTGCATCGACACAGTACCATTTACAGTTTGTATATCAGTATTTTGAAACCATGATTCGTCCCATTTATCTTTGACATTTTTACGATACGTGATCACGGCCACACGGTATGTTTTCCATAAATATATGAACCAGGCAGGCTCATAAGCTTCGCGGTCAGTTACAATTGTAAAGGTTGGTTCGTTGGGGTTAGTGCTTATTTTTAGACTGGCGTCTTTGAGTATCTTTGGTATGATTCCTTCTAAGGCGATTTTTAACTTCTCATTCAATTCGCCGGTAACAACCATCAAGGGGAGACCCCTTTGATCGTTTACCCAAAACTCGGTGGTGCCTGGTAAACAAAGTTTTTCCCGGGAAACAAACCGCTTAGGAAGGTTTGCCAGCTCACCGTGATAAACCAGCACATGTCCATCGATATAAAAGCACATCTCCGGCATATCTTCTACCCAACATTGAAATAGTTCCGCGTGCAGTTGATCCGACCTTGATTGGTCGGTTATTTGTTTTACCTTTCGTCTAAAGTAACTTACTTCCGGGATGCGGTCCAAACCAAGCAATTTGCCAAGTTCTCCGGGTGGGTGTTTTTTTAGCTGTTCCGGATTTTTTATCCTGCAAAGTGTCATCAAGCACAACATCAGTATAACGTGGTGAAGCCCATAGAAACCCGTTGGTAAGGGTTTGAAGACATTGAAGAAACGCTCAAGGCCTTGAGATATTAATGCGGGAATAGAAAAAAGCACGCCTGCATTGAGCACGCTTTCCTGATTCTCAAATACGCTTGGAGCATATTCTTGTGTACCAGTCACGGCTAAAGCCCGCTCTTCGTACCGGGTAGCTGCGATACCAATGCTTTCGCTCCCCATAGCATCTTCACAGCTCCTTTCGCTGCGCGTTTTTGCTGAATCTACTTCAGTTTGTGATTTTTTTTTAACCGCCCAAGTTTTATTGCATAGCGTAGGGCACCCTCAGATAGTCCGTCTTCTTTAGCTATGGAATTAACGCTTTGACCTTTATTCAACTTCCCCTGGATGCGATCCAATACATCGGGTAATAGTTTGTGGCTCCACCCGTGTCGTGACTCACCGCTAAAAAAAGCTCCTTCACCTTGGTCGGAAAGCAACCTTTTCCACCGGCGTACACTATCGGTAGACACATGAAATGCATCTACAATATTCTGATTACTACATAATCCTTGTAAAATCAGGTTTGAAGTGATATAACGGAACTTTGGTATATCACCCGAATCATGCGAAAATATTGGCATCCCGCTAAGAAGATAAAATACAGTACCATCCTTTTCTCTAAACCCAAGAGTAAGAGTTATCATGCAAGTGTCTTCCGAAAATAGTGGTAGTAGTAGTTGTCCCATACAGCAAAAGTAAGCATTTTTATTTTACGATCAAAAGAAGCTTAATGACTCATTTTCAGCAATAGGTAATGGAAGTCTGAATTTAAGTAATCAAATGAGTAGCTTGCAAAAAGAGAGGATGCAAAAAACCTCAAAACAGTTTGCATGTTTTAAGGTTTGTTTGAACAGAAAATATAAATTTCCAGTATTCTCAGGCTATCTCGGTAATAAACTTTTCCTTTGGATTACGTACTTTTTTCAGGTTAACCAACCAGTCATTTGCTACATCGCGGTAACCGATTGGCAACAGTGTTACACTCTTTAATTTTTTTTCGCCTAGCCCGAGTAAAATGTCTAGTTCTTCGTTCAGGAATCCTTCCATTGGAGTAGCGTCAACTTTCAAGCTGGCAGCTTCGGCTATGGCAAAGCCAAAAGCAATATAAGCCTGTCGGGCAGTATGGGCAAAATTTACTTCTGCAGGTCTGCCAAGATACATATTCTTCAAGCGGTCGGTATATTCCTTATAACGGTCAGCTGGTTGTTCCCTTTCAGTTGTGGTCAGGGCATAAATGTTATCAATACGTTCGGCTGTATAATTGTCCCAGGCAGCAAATACCAACAAATGCGAACAATCAGCTACGATTTGCTGTCCATGGGAGAGGATTGCGATTTTATTTTTCAGTTCCTGATTGGTAATTTCAAAGACTTCGAAAGGCTGTAGCCCTGAGGAAGTAGGTGCCAATCGGGTTGCTTCTAAAATTTTATCAACCAATACCTGATCTACCTTTTTTGTTGGATCGTATTTTTTAGTGGCATACCGCCATTTGAAAGCATCCAGTAATTCCATATTTTTTTATTTTTCTAATGAATGTTATTTGATCTCTTAATTCTGCACGGATAATTAAAAACGATAAAACTATTTTTTTTAATCCCTTAAACGCTACGTCACTTCGTTCCATTGATTAATTAGTTAATTTAAAGAATCAAAATTAAACAAAACTTTTACAGATCAATTGTAAATGAATAAATTGTAAATATCTCCTGTCTGTTACTGTTTGTAAGACTCCATAACAGAAAAAGGCTAGAGATTTCCCTCTAAATAGATTAAATAAACTCGAACAAGTCACTTTTGCTTTTTCTCACTTTAGCAGCATGAACCAGTGTATCAGTTTCTTCATCACGGTAACCCAGCGTAAGAATGGTCGTCGAGCTTAGATTCTGTTCGGCTAATCCTAGTATTTTATCCAATGCTTCGGGGCTAAAACCTTCCATCGGAGTGGCATCTACATCTTCATTTGCGGCGGCAACGATTCCTACACCAAATGCAATATAAGCCTGACGAGCAGTCCATACGAAATTCTGTTCCGCTGTTCCTGCAACAACACCATCAAATGCAGCTTTAAAACCCGACAATGCATCAACCGGTATATTTCTTGTTGTAGCAATCAGTTGCATGTAATCATCCACCTGAGCGGCACTCACTTTTTTATTGGCTGCAAAAACAAGTATATGAGATGCTTCTTTAATTTGTGGTTGCTGACAGGCTTCATTGAAAATTTTTTCTCGTAAGGCCGGATCTTCCACTACAAATACTTTAAAAGCTTGTAATCCGAAAGATGTGGGTGACAGGCGTATTGCTTCTAGTATTCTATCAATTTTTTCCTGGGGAACTTTTATTCCGTTCATTCTTTTTGTAGCATAACGCCAGTTCAGTTTGTCGATTAATGTCATAATTTTATTTTTTTAAAAATGTTTTTTGATTTATATGTTGTTATAACAGCTATAAATGAATGATTGTTCATTTAAATCAACTATTTTTTTAATTACTGCGAGACTGCTTTCCATGATGCTTCGAAAATCTGAATTAAATCATTCGTTGACAAGCTTTTCCCCGATGAATTGTTTTTCTTTACCAGTTGGTTTATTGGGGCAAAAAGAAGGCTGTAAACTATATCATTATGCAGTGGTTGAATTAGTTTTGCTGCTTTCGATTGCTCAAACAAAGTTTCAAAAACAGGACAATAATCATGCTTAAATTCACTTCCGATATGGTCAATCAACGGACAATTTGAAAAGTTTTCCAGAAAGTCATATTCATCAGGGTTG
>Ga0302292_1002611_pt1 | contig 10677 bp, 27 predicted proteins | sample III_Fen_N2_1_FD_194553 | JGI IMG/M metagenome (GOLD analysis project Ga0302292, IMG submission 194553) | Peat permafrost microbial communities from Stordalen Mire near Abisko, Sweden - III_Fen_N2_1 | ecosystem: Environmental > Terrestrial > Soil > Wetlands > Permafrost | place: Sweden: Abisko...
TTCTCTAGTACAATTAATGACCGCCCTGTTAGTATTAGTCTGTGCCTTTGGTTGTAACATATCTCTTCATATTAAGTAACTTCTCTCCATGGGCCATAATCCAATACTCCTCCCAAACTGCAACTGGTGCCTTACTAATCTTTAGTCCACCACAATCATCGCAATATACTTCACCATCTTCACCCTCTTTAATATTTAAAGAACAACATGTTGCCCTACTGCAAAATTCTACTGGTACTTCGTTATAATCTTCTTTAGTCATATTACTGTCTCTCCATTCTTAAACGTTGATCATTAGTTCCTGCAATATTAACTGTCATTCCACCTTCTCTAAGTAACTCTCGCTCCTGTTTACATTCAGGGCAGTAATCATTACCATCAATTGCAGTGCCATTAACTATTGTTATCCTCGATTTAGCCATACTGATAACTTCATCATACAACTTGCAATCTCCATTCTTACATTTATACTTTGGCATATCTTATATTTTGATTTCGATACAAAGGTAACTACTTCTAAATTACCAAACAAGTAAAAACCTAATTATTTTATAAAAAAAAATCCAGCCTAGCAGTGAAGCTAAACTGGATCGTTATCTAGATAATCGGAGGGACACGACTAAACTACTTTTAAAAATATCTCTAATGTTTTTTCTGCACTCTTTGGACTCAATGTATAACTACGTATAGTACCCTCATCTTGAGTTGACACCCATGTGTCTAGCATCTCACCCATACTTATACTTCCATCAATAAAATCCTGATCATTCTCAAACTTAACCTTAGCACTAGTCTCCATATAATTATAGTTTTAAATTTCTACTACAAAGATACGAAGACTAATCTAATATACCAAGAGAATTAACACATTTTTTTCTTAGGCTTTGGTGTAGCCTTTGCAACTTTCTTTGCCATAATTGTTTAGTTTAAATATTGAACGTAAAAAATCTCTAGCACCGCCTAAACACTGCTTTCAAAATTAGTTTTTATAGTGACTTTCCCAGTTAGTAAGTGTGATCCTTTAAGTCCCCACTACAGTATTCGCTACTGACTCGTCTCGCTATTACCACATCTGCCTCTCTATCGGCTGCGAGCCCTTACACCTGGCTTGAAAATATTCTAAAAACATTTGTCTCTATCGGAGAAATCTCATCGCTATCTTTCAGTATTATTACAACTGCGCAACTACCATCCGACGTCTAATATCTACTAAGTTTCCTCCTCGACATGAATTCCCAAGCATACATTGATACATCAATAACCTGAGAGAGATTCTGCAAAGATACAAACTTTAATTTAATCTACCAAATATTTCTTAAACAATATAGCTAAATGACTATAAACTTAGTCACATTTAATAACCCTATTTATACATTGACAGGTATTCATTGAACTAGTATTATCTCCATGTGAATAAACACTACCAGTGCCATTACACATTGGGCAATCTGGGTCTGGGGAATTATATCTAATTACTATATTGGGCTTATAGCAATTATACTCAGATGGTTTTTGATTTATAATTAACTCGTCTAACATACTATATTTTTTTAGTCTGTCAATTAAATTACACAAATTTCTATACCCCTGAGTCTTACAAGAATTGTCGCTCAATAACCCAAAATTAAACTTTACCCACTCTAACGTAGCCAAATCTAAAGTCTTCTCTTTCTCGGTCATAATAATTTGATTTTAAATTACTTCGCAAAGATATGAAAAATTTTAAAAATTAAAAAATATTTTATCAATGAGATCGCATCATAATACAACATTGATCGCCCATTGCTTTTCAGATTGGGTTACGTCCCCGGTCATTGTCGCTCTTAATATCATTCTGGGTTTTTGATCAGGCGATCTTCACCTTTACTAACTCTTGGCGTTGATGTTGGTAACACTAGTCTTATCCATTACTGGATATATAAACGTACTAGGTGCCGATAATATCATCGTTATTTCATTTATACAGTTTGTCCCTATTCGGCTATTGCCCAAGAAGACGGCTGAGACAGTGCTATAGATTTAGCATTGAGCAGGAATGTACGCCTGTAATGAAATAACATTGCCACATTGCATATCGGGCGAAAGCAGAATGCAACTGTCAGTGTGTAGGTAACTCAATGGGGAGTCTGCACACAATGATATATATTGCTCATGCACGTAGCCATTCGGTTACCTAGAGATATATATCTGATAGCACAATATAGGGTAGATATAGCAGTTGACATAGTTATATCTAAATAATTAAACGATAACAAGTTTGCCCTAACGTCACAGCAGAGTAATCAGTCTCTGCACATATAATGTAGTTGACCACTCATTGCCAAGAGTATAGAGGTTAGGTTGGCTACATTATATTATATTCTATATATAGTAAGTAATTATATCTAACTACATATGAGCAACAAGACTAATGCCCGCAAAATGTCGCTACAGTTTATGTTTAAAATTGACGGTGAAGGATTCGGTTGCGACTATCCTGAGTGTACATTACAGCAAGCTACTGAAATGCTTGAACGTGCACTCGCTTGTTTCAATAAAATCAAAGTCACTGATAGACGCAATAGGTTTACTACATATATAGACAAATCAACTGTCAGCGATAGGTGTAGTAATTTCGGTTTCGAACTAACAATTTAAATCATTTATCATGATCGTACAGTTTTATATTTATGGTAATACAAACATCAAGCATGTTTTTACCAACAGCAAAGGCATTTACAGGCGTGATAAAGCAATCATCACTGCCGATGAGTACAATACTGCCCTCGATTGGTTTAATACAAACAGAGCCAAAAAATAACCCTTGAATAACAGGTAACGCTGATCACATTGAGGGTTATAAATTTAATAATCCAGTTACCATCCGTATACCGCAGGATAGGACGCGCTTCGGTTCAATACATACCGATATCACAAGGATTGCAACCTTGCTGGATTATTAACTGTTTGATTATCAGTGATGAGTGGTTGAGAGAGTGTAACTATCCTTCAACCCTCATTTATTCCCTAATTAAATTATACCAATTTTCCTAACCTTAGTTAATAGCTAAATCATATGACAACAGAACCAATTGCAACAAGAGTTTGTCGTGGCAAATGTGGTTTAGAACTACCATTAGCCGCAGAGAATTTCAAGAGAAGAGTTAGAAATAATAGAGTACAATTTGAATATTATTGTAAATCATGTGAGAAAATAATAAAGCATGATATATATATATTATATCAAGATAAGGCAAAAGATATAGCACGTAAACGCTATATTGAGCAAAAAGATGAGATATACAAAAAGCAAAAAGTTTATCGTGCAAACAACAGACACGTTTGTAATAAGGCAAATCAGAAATATACAAAAAAGACTGTAGATAATCTAACAGATATGTATATAATAAGACACTTAACATTAATAACTGGAGTTGATAACAACACAATTAAACAATATCCAGAAATAATTGAAGCTAAACGTCAACAAATAATCTTAAGAAGAGAATGTCAAAAACAACGCAATTAGATCAGTTAACCGACACAGTTGTTGGTGTGATCGCAGAACTCAAGGAAGATAAGATTTCGCTTGCTAAGGCTATTATAATTAATAGATTGGCAAATACAGCAATCAGGTCTATGCTTGTTGAATTAATACACAATAAGAAAGTTTCAACTTTAAATTAATAGTATGAAACTTTTCTTTAAATACGCCATAACTATCTTAGTTTGTGCCATTATATGTGTTTTGTTAGTATACTTAGCAGATTACATTGAGCCGTTAAGATAGGTAATAATACAGTCAACTATTGTCGGGTCGAACTGATGATCTCAAGTTGACTGTATTTATTAACTTATTGAGGTTTCCCCGCTTCCTCAGAAATATAAAGTAGGGTTATCAATTTAAACAAACAAAAACAATATAAATGAAAAGCTAATGTCAGTAAAATTCAACACCATTGTAAGCTTATCAGATAAGACTGCAATACAGTACAGCATTTATGCCGAGAGTAAAGCAATGGCAAATAAAGCCGTGATTAAGCTCTTTGGTTATCGCAAAGTATTAACAATACAAACACATAAAGCATAATGACAACCAAGATCAGAGTAGCCGTAATTGTAAGTGCATTTCTTCTCATAATCATAGCTATTCTGGTCACTCACAAATCGTGGGTGCCAGCAGGAGTTATGACTGGACTGTTGGGTTATTTTCTTTACACAATTAAATCAATTAAAGAATGACAGTATTCGTAATTTTATTAGTATGGTTGCTATTGGCATGTTTTAATATCTTTAAAATAAAACAATCAACCATAGGTGCAAGAGATGTATTCGAGCCACTATTGGCTATTATCTTTGCCCCATTATATTTCATCACTGCACTTGTGGTGATATTTGGTATCAAAAAGTGGAATTAATCAATTAGTAAACAAAAACAATTAATAAATAGAAAACATGCTGAAAGCAAAATTAAGTTCGTACTACCGCAAAGCTGGTGGTTTAATGGTATTTGTATACCTAGTGTTAGGTACAGTTGAAGAGTTGGCAAAATATGCTACAGCTCAAGGTGCAAATTTTCGTAAAAATGACGCTGGTGAACCATTGTTCTTCAGCACTCGTCCGTTGAGCACCAATCGTGCAGAGTTAATTCCGTTGACAATTACCACCACTGGTCGTGTTGTTGCCGATGATTTGACTAAAGTATTAAGTCAGGAAAGTAAGCTGGATGATTATATCCTTCAGGAAAAAGCCAAGCTTATGGCTCGTATTGCAGTTGGCGGTAATGGTGTTGAATCTTTAACAAATTTGACTTCAAGTCGCCAGATAGCAACTCCAGAAGAAGTTGAGGAAGTTATCGCAACATCAATTGAGACCACAGTTGGCGAAAACGTACCGGCATAATATTACCCGGCAATAAGTCCTAAGCCATGACTATAAACTGGCTTTATTTTAATAATATAAAGGCACCCTTATGAGATGTGCAATATGCGGCAGCGCCGATCCTTGACCACATTTATACTGGATAATAGTAGTCCGATTCTACTTAAGGGTACATAAATTAACTAATTTAAACAACATGATAATATTCCTTCCAAATAATATAGCTAATTTCTATGATGTTGATTCAACTATATTTAAGAAAGACTATAAAAAGAATACATGCATATTAATGAAAGTAACATCTGTAAGTTATTATGGATTCAAATTAAAAGATACACATGTAAAATTCACGGGTTATATTTTATCTAAAAAACCATTAAGATGATAACATTTTTAGTATTTGCATTAGGAATAGTATGTGGATTATTTCTCTATCCTATTTGGATGGATAATAATAAACCACCAACACCGGAGATTTAGTTATTAACAACCAAAACAACTTAATATGAAAGCTTACACACAAAATTTATTATCAGCACCAGCAAAGATTTTACAGACAGTTAAAAAGGGTCGTAAAATAGTGCCATTAACCAGGACTACTAAGAGTGGTCAAGTAAAGAATGTTTATAAAGTGAATCCAGATTCACACATTATTAAACAGATTAAGCATAAACCATTTTACGAGATGGAATTGGCATCAACAAAATAATGCAATAGAGTGTCAGAGAGTAGGAATGACTGAAGACTTGATAGTATCGAATCAAGGCTATTACAAATAAGCTAGTCTGAGAAATTAGGCTAGCTTTTAAATTACAATTATGCAAAATTATGATGTAGTACCATTTAAGCTAGATAAAGACAATTGTCCTTTTAGTTGGGCTCAAAGTTGGTCTATTTTAACTAATTGCGAGCATTATCCAAATCATAAAGTTGGAGGTGAAGAGTTTTGCCAAAAATGTAATCATCACATTGAATTAGTTGACGATGGAAATAATCACATGCATGTAAAATGCTCGTATAAATATACAAGATTCTATAAAATTAAACAATGGTTTAAATCTTTTTCAAAATGAGTGCATTTCACGATGAATTTTATACAAATTGTTCTTTGCATAATATTGAACATCCTAAATGGAAAAAATGCTCTAAATGTGAAGAAAAGATAATATATTCTGAAGAAGAAGTATTAGAATTATTAAATGATTTTTTTTATGATCATATAAACGCTCAAAATGCTAATATAAAATTATGGTTTAATAAAAACAAAAAGAAATAAATAACAACAACATGCAAATAACAGACGAAATTAAAATTGATTGGCATCACAATGTAGAGAATAAGTCTACAGCATGTGTTTTAACGGTTGCTGGTAGAGTAATTATAGCCACAGCTAAATGCGGTCATGATGATCAATTCAATCGTGTCACAGGGCGTAAATTGACCTTATCGAGAGTGTTAAAGATTGCAGATTTAAATAGAGATTTGCGTACAATAATCTGGAATACTCTTAAAGATAAGAAAGTAAGAATTATTAGTTAGGTTAGGTTTGGAAAGGTAGAGTGTGTAGCTTTAAAGTTAAACCGCTTATGCTGGTCATAGGAAATGCAAGTTCGAGTCTTGCCACACTCACAAATTAAATTCGTTGACGCTAATGGTACAGCTGTTTGGACAGGGGTTCGATTCCCCTCAGCTCCACTCGTGCCAATTGAGGCTAACCCGTCGCCTTAGAACGGTTTAATATTAATGTGGTGGTGTTCCTTGAATAAGGAAGGCACCCTAACTGTAGATTGTAGAATCTTAGCCACATTATCAAAATACGGGGCTGACTGGTTTTGACAGCAGTGATAGTAGATTAGAAGAGAATTTAATTAGCTGTAAAAGGCAAAACAATCAATCTTTTCCGTACAGAGCTAGCAATAGCTGCGTAATTTGGAAACGTTTTCTAGGGTGTACGTCAACACCCTTTCATTTGGGTGCGGAGCTTTAGGACTAAGCGTGCCGACTTGTTGTTGGTAAGTGAAGTAGGTTTGAATCCTATCGCATCCACAATTTATATTATTATGGATTTTAAAAACACAGAAGTAGCTCTGACCGTGAATATCGGAGGAGCCCAGGCCCTAATGGGTCGTTTTGAAACTAACCAAAAAGTTGATGATCAAGGTAACAAATTATTCGAAATGTGGAAGAATCCATATGACGGGTCATTTGAACGCATACCAGTCATTCAGATCAAAACCATTGCATTGCCACTAAATCATAAATGTGAGCAACATACAACCTTAAATGGTGATTTCTGCGCATTTGCAGTAAGTGATGAAGCCAGGCCAAAACGTACCATCTCGGTGCCATATTGGAATAAGCTTTCTCCAGCCAACAGGCTCAAAATGGGTGTTGCTAAATATGTCCTTGACATGTTTGGTGATGTCGAATTCACATATCAAATATTGGGAGATTAAAAAAATGAAAATCTTTAAAACAACAAAAGAATTTGTGTACGATGAAGAAACTTATCCAATTGGAAGTTTAGTGTTTATTACCGAAGAAACAGTTGGAATTCTTCAACAACCATGGGGCGGAATTCAAGACGTTGAGAGTTTTATAGAAACCCCAGACATACTTGAATTATTTGACGAAACAATGGAAGGGCAGGAATTAATAGAGGTATTCTCTAATGAATCCTAATTACACACATGATTTTAGCTCGGCTTCTATAAAACATCTTATAGAGGCTGAGTTTTATCAAAAGGTTGGCAAATCTCTTGATGATAAGAGGCATATATCAACTATCGTAACTGGCCCAGATTGTCAGCGTCACGTTGATAATTATAAGAAGTATATTAGCGGATACCATTTAAGAATTTGCGAGATTAATCCATTAATTTACGCCGAAATATATAGAGCAGTTAATAAAAAGATGGTTACAATAGTTTGTGACTCCGTAGAGAATTATGGATCTATATTTATTGATTGCGATCTAACTTGCGTTTCAAATATTGAAGCTATTAAAAATACATTAATAAAGCAAATATCAGTTCAGTCTGAGAATTGTGATATTAATAAAGCTTTTATATTTTCGTTTGGATTAAGAAGCAATAACATAATCAAGAAAACTATATATCAATATTTAAAGCCAATATTAGGATTGTTAGGTGCCAATGTGACACATGTTGTCATGTCTAAAGTAGAAACGCCTAAAGCCAAAGGCAAGGGCAAGGGCACTGGTACATATAAATACAATATCACTATTGGCGGAGATAAAGGTCGCATTAAGGATTATATTTGTTATAAGTATGATGCTGGTGGTGGCCCAATGTTAACATGTTTATTAATTTATAAATAATTATCTTAATATGCCTAAATATCAAGTTTTAATTTTAGTAAACTTAGCTCTAATACTACTATTCTACATATGTGGAGTAGTAGCTGGGGCTAGTTTTAATGTTTTTGATTGGAGCGAAACCGTACGTGGCGTTATTGCAATGTGTGGAGCTACATTTATAATACTAATTAATGGAATTGTTTCAACCGAATATAATCCTAAATAATTATGACGTTATTAAATCATATTGGAGTATTTATACTATTGTTTTTCTTTTGGAATTGCATTGCTATTCTAGAAGATGAAGAAATTACTTTTGAGAATATATTTATTGCATTAGAAGTAACTATTGCAATTTATGTAGTATTTGAAGCCTTTTACTGGACATTTAAAATCTTTTTCTAATGAGACCAAGAATCGAACCTATAAAAGTCCACGGAGAAATAGTCCATGGACAAAAAGTATTTAACTTCATCAATAAACCATTGCATATATTCTGTTTAGAGTTGGTTAAAACCATTACTCCAGCAGGTAGGGTAACAGTTCGCAAGGAAGATGAAGTCGTTTATCACACAAGAGCTAAATTAGCTGTATGAAATATATGTATTTAGTAATATATGAAGATAGTTCATCTGAATTTAGTAATGTAAAAATATCAAAAGTTATTATTTTGCATCCATTGAATTTAGTTGCTTGGTGTGAACATAAACGAATTTATGACGTTAAATTAATTCAGGAAATCAAAGAATGAAATCACTATTATTACATAAATGCAGGGAAAGTATCATGATTTTAAATAATTATGGCTTCCCTGCATCGAAAAGAGATAAGAAAGTTCGTGTTGTTAAATTTGGTAAATTATCATATAAACCAGTTCTGACGTCTAAGAAAAAGCCTGTTTATGAGAATTATGGCAATGCTGTAAATCGTAGACGTAAAGCTATCTTGGAATTATCACAAGAATTGTATAAGAAACCTTGGTATTATTGGATATTCAATTAATATGTATTTTCCAAAGATAAAAAAGACCACTGAGCAACTAGAGGTAATGATCCAGGCTTTAGAGATGCAATATGGTGCCAATTATGACACTAAATTAGCCTATCTAATGGCAAAATACTTCGAAGTTAATGAAGAAGATGCTATGTCAACCTTAAGGGCTTATAGAGGCCATAATGAGGAAGATTATGAACAACAATCTAAACGAGTAGAATATGCAAGCTTATAAAATAAGAATACCTAATCCTCAAATATCAGAGGCAGTTCAAAGAAAAGCTTTTAAGTTAGGATGTCTATGGGCTTCAGGTGATAATACTCCACTATATTTAAATACTGGAATTGATTGGTTATTAATCTTTTCAAACAATAGTCTTCAATGGAGAAGTAATAATCAAATGGAATTGTCAATACGGAGACAACATACAGAAATCTCATATCAAGATTTTCTAAGATTAGGCGAACCAGAAGTAATAACACAAACACCAATAATTATGTCAGAAATAAAATTAAAATGTTCAAAAGCTCCACAAAGGGCTAAAAATATCACAGTTGGTAAAGAATACGCAGGTATTCTAGTTAACTCAGATGATACGCAAGTCGATCGTTGGGAAGATGCAGAATACTTTCAGTGTGTAAATAATAGTGCAGTTGAAGCAAAGTACAGATTGTCATTGTTTGATGCACCAGAACCGCCAGCACCACAATTCCCAACATGGGAAGAAATTGTGGCTAACATATCAGTGAATAGTGACGACGAAGTTGTTATGGAATTTAATGGTGATGAAGTTGTTATTTTCAATAATGAATCACTTGAAGTCAATGACGGTTTGTCTTGTTGTGGGCTAAACGAAATTAACGGGATACAGAGTTTACATTATTCCATTGATGGAAATTGTCAGTTTGATTTACTTCAAGACGCAACTAATCAACAAAGATTAAAAAATCTTGTATTTAAAACTCTGGTTAATCATGCTATTGAAGAGAATAGTGGTGCATTTAGAATCTTTTCATTAGAATCAGGTTATAATGGCATTGACACATTGATGCAGGAAGTTATGAATGAGCGTGGTGGTATTCAGACAGAATATCGTCGTAGCTCAAGTTCTTCAAATAATATTAAAGTATTCGTAATTAATCTGTAATATATGCAGATAATCATTGATACCGATAGAATAGCCAAAAGAGGTCTTAACATTAATGAGTATTTATCGTTATTATTGATTTATTCTAAGCAGAATAATAAAGATTTAGATTATATAGAAAGAAAAGTAGATTATCTGTCGTTAGCCACTAAGGGCTATTTATCCATCAATGGTGCGACAGTTAGTTTACTCCCTAGGGCATTATATTTTATTGAAGGAATAGGCAGAGATTATACTTTACTTGCTACTTCAATAAGAGAATGCTTTCCTAAAGGATCTAAAGACGATAAATATCCATGGCGTGGTACTATTAAAATTATAGTAGACAAGCTTAGAAAGCTCGATAAAGGGCACGGA
>Ga0302292_1002613_pt1 | contig 10667 bp, 9 predicted proteins | sample III_Fen_N2_1_FD_194553 | JGI IMG/M metagenome (GOLD analysis project Ga0302292, IMG submission 194553) | Peat permafrost microbial communities from Stordalen Mire near Abisko, Sweden - III_Fen_N2_1 | ecosystem: Environmental > Terrestrial > Soil > Wetlands > Permafrost | place: Sweden: Abisko...
GAGCCATCCTCCCGATTTAGGAAGATTATTCAACCAAGCCGGGAACAAGGCAAAAAGCGTGAATGGCAAGGCAAAGGCAAGTGAAAATCCGAACATGCCCACGATTGGTTTTAACACCTGGCCTCCTGCTGACTGGACCAATATGGCTCCGACAATGGGACCGGTACAGGAAAAGGAAACCAGGACAAGAGTCAATGCCATGAAAAAAGAACCCATCAATCCTCCCCGATCTGCTTGTTTATCAGACTTGTTAACCATCCAGGAGGGTAAAACAATTTCGAACATTCCGAAGAAAGAAAAAGCGAACAGCATAAAAACCGCGAAGAATATGAGGTTAGGCAGCCAGTGCGTACTGAGCCAGTTGGCAATACCAGGCCCAAAAATAACAGAGACCAGTGTTCCGATAATGGTGTATATAGCTATGATAGAAAGCCCGTAAAAGGCCGCATACAAGCGCGATTTAAGCTTTGACCCGCTGCTGTTCATGAAAAATGAAACCGTCATCGGGATCATCGGGAAAACACAAGGGGTTAATATGGCAGCCAGACCAGCCAGGAATGAAAAGAATAGGAAATAGAGCAGATTCCCTGATTTGGGCTGCAGGTCAGAACCCCCCAACGGTAAAACCGGCGAACTTACTTCGGCCTTGGATGCCTTTGAATTCAGGTGATAGGCAAATTCGGCCTCTGCAGGTGGGGTGCAGGTCTCGTCATTACACGACATGAATTCGATATAGCCTTTGATATCGGCCTTTGCTGAACTTTTTAACCTGATTTTCTGAGTCAGTACAGCCTGACTGGTAAAATACCGAAGCTTCAGGTTGAAGGTTTTATCAAATACCTCGGTTGGTTGAGGATCTTTAGTTACTTCACCCATCACTTCGAACAAGGTGGAGTCGGCATAATGGATAGTCGTTTTAATTGGCCCCCCATCGGGCAGCTGAGTATCGTATAAATGCCAGCCTTTGTCGATTGCAGCCTTAAAGATCAGTGTGGCTTCCAGACCATCCTGTTTGGATTCGAAAGTCCACTTCACTGGTTCAAGAATCTGGGCGTATCCCTGGTATCCAATCAAAAAAAGAAAACTTATAAATAGAATAATCCGCTTCATGGATTGTATGTTGAACTGTTTAGAAAAACAAAAATACACAATGGATTTTATGAATTGATGAAAACTATCATCGAAATACCCGATTTTACAGTGGAAAGTTTAATTCAGGCAGGATATAAAAAATCCCGGCATTCTTTACCGGGATTCTTTGTTGAGATTAAAATACAATCTCTTCATGATTTTCATCAAAGAAATGATATTCGGTTAACGAATAAGAGATCATTTCCTGAATCTGAATGTTTTTAAAGTATTTAAAAGCCCATTGATGTCGGATTGACCATAGACCTTTGTTCAGAAAAGCAGCCAGATAAGGATGTGTTTTAATAATCACCTTGCTCTTATTCAGCTCTTTAAAGATATACTTGACTTTACTTTCCAATTCGTCCACCAGCAATACAGTTGGTGTGATTTTCCCGGTGCCTTTGCATGAAGGGCAAACTTCAGCAGTATCAACATGTTCTTCAGGACGTACACGTTGCCGGGTGATCTGTAATAGGCAGAATTTACTCAGTGGCAGTATGTTGTGCTTGGTTCGGTCAACAGCCATTGAATCTTTCATCCGCTCATACACTTTATGGCGATTTTCAGCCAGATGCATGTCGATAAAATCGACTACAATAATACCGCCCATATCTCTCAACCTGAGTTGACGGGCGATTTCTTCAGCAGCAGCCATGTTGACTTCAAGAGCATTGGTCTCCTGGTCAATTCCGGCCTTCGAACGGTTTCCGCTGTTCACGTCGATGACATGAAAGGCTTCGGTATGTTCGATGATCAGGTATGCTCCATTTTTGAAGGATACAGTTTTTCCAAATGATGCCTTTAATTGTTTATCAACCCCGTAGTATTCGAAAATCGACTGATTGCCCTTATAGAGCTTCACCGTTTTTTTCTTCTCAGGGGCAATTGATCCCAGATATTCAGTAATTTCTTCACATACAACAGGATCATTTACAATGATACTGTTGAAGTTGGGATTATAGATATCCCTCAATAAAGCGGTTGTTCTTCCCAGTTCGCCTACAATCAGCGAGGGAGCATTCACCCGTCTTAATTTCTGAAATGTTGTTTCGAATTTAGCTACCAGTCGCTTGAGTTCCTGGTCCAATTCAGCCACACGTTTATCTTCTGCTGCAGTACGAACGATTACGCCGTATTTTCTTGGTTTGATGCTTTGAATAAGCTTTTTAAGCCTGTTCTTTTCCTCGTTGGATTCAATTTTCTGCGAAATACTAACTTTTTCGCTGAAAGGCATCAATACCATGTTACGGCCGGCAATCGACAGTTCTGAAGTTAACCGGGGTCCTTTGGTTGAGATAGGCTCTTTAGCCACCTGCACCAGGATGTTTTGACCGGTTTTAAGAATATCCGAGATTTTTCCCTCCTTATCGATGTCAGGTTCAGACTGAAGCTTTGAAATGGAGGTGATTCTGTTGTTCTTCGATGAGGCCATTTTGAGAAACTTGTTCAGTGTCGCAAATTGGGGTCCCATGTCAAGGTAATGCAGAAAAGCATCTTTTTCGTATCCAACGTCAATGAAAGCAGCATTCAGACTGGGCATTATTTTTTTTACACGTCCAAGATAAATATCTCCAACTGCAAATTTAGCCCCTGTCATTTCCCTGTTCAGTTCGACCAATCCTTTATCTTCCAATAAAGCAATTACGACTTCCGAGGGAGAGACATTTACTATTAAGTCGCTACTCACAACGTTCCATATTTTTTTACAAATTTCAACTACAGACTAAAAACAGATTAAACCTAAAGCATAGTAATGCTTTAGGTTTAATAATAACAAAGACTTTAAAAGCTAATGCTTAATAAAGCAAGACTATTTTTTCTTTTTATGTCTGTTTTTCCTTAGTCTCTTTTTACGCTTGTGCGTAGCCATTTTATGTCTTTTCCTTTTTTTTCCGCTTGGCATAATAATTTATTTTACTTGGTCTTTAACTTGTGCAACAAATGTTTTCGCTGGTTTAAAAGAAGGAATGAAATGCTCAGGAATAATAATTGTAGTATTTCTGGAAATATTCCTGGCAGTTTTCTCTGCTCTTCTTTTAACTATAAAACTACCGAAACCGCGAAGATACACATTTCTTCCTTCAGTTAAGGAATCTTTCACTGTTTCCATGAAAGCTTCTACAGCTTTTTGCACTGTTACTTTTTCAATTCCAGTGTTTTTACTTACTTCGTTAACAATATCTGCTTTTGTCATCTCTTAAAATATTTAATTATCAACAATTTATATTTCCGAAACATTTGGTGTGCAAAAATAAAAATTATTTAAAAAATAGAAACTATATAATTCATTTATTTTTACAATTTCGAAAGATTTTAAAGTAGTTAGATAAAAAATGGACTTTTTCAACGCCCCAATACATTCCTGGTATTCTTTATACAAGCGTGATTTGCCCTGGAGGAGGACACGTAATCCCTATTTGATATGGCTGTCAGAAATCATCCTCCAACAGACCCGAATCGATCAGGGATTGAGCTATTACTTAAGATTTGTTGATGAATTCCCGACTATTTCAGATTTGGCTATGGCCTCTGAGGATCAGATTTTGAAGATCTGGCAAGGATTGGGCTATTATTCCAGGGCACGAAACCTCCACTTTACTGCAAAATATATCCATCTGCATTATAAGGGGAAGTTTCCTGATGATTACCAATCCATCCTTCGTTTGAAAGGCATTGGTGAATATACAGCCGCTGCAATAACCTCGATCTCATTCAATCTGGAATATCCAGCCCTTGATGGTAATGTGTACCGAGTGCTTTCCCGGTTTTTTGGAATCTCTGAGCCCATTGATACCAGTGCAGGGAAGAAAATATTCTATGCTCTTGCGAAGGATCTGATCAAAGGCACTGATCCGGGAATGCATAACCAGGCATTGATGGAATTTGGGGCCTTACAGTGTACTCCAATAAATCCCGACTGCCGGATGTGCCCCTTAATCGAAAAGTGCTATGCCTTTTCTGAAAATAAAGTTAATGAATTGCCGGTCAAACAAAACAAGACACGTCAACGTGACAGGTTTTTTAATTACCTTGTCCTCACGAATAGCAATAACACCTGGATAAGGAAACGAGTCGGAGATGATGTCTGGAAAAACCTGTACGAATTTCCACTGATCGAAACAATTGAAGAGATAACTATTGATAAGTTATTACTAAAGAAGGAGTTTCAGTTCATAGTTCGGTCTGAGCAGTCAATTTTAGAGAACATCAGTAATTGGAAAATTCACATCCTGAGCCATCAACGCATACATTTTCGATTCATCAGAATCCAGTTGCTTTATGAAATTAACGTACCCGATAATTTAATCCGGGTGAATAAGGAAGATATTTTTAACTTTGCTGTACCGAAATTGATTGAGAGATACCTCACTGAAAATGGGTTGGAGGTATTCTCAGATAGAATTATCTGAAATCAGCATTTTTTCTTGTTGAATTTATAAATTTTGTAGGTTGAATGGTAAATAAACGGCAAAATTTATGTAAATTTATTTCTGTATAAACAATTAAAAAATATATCCAATGTCAATCAACAAAGTAATTTTGGTAGGTAACGTTGGTCGGGATCCTGAAGTCAGGCATCTCGACAAAGGTGTTGCAGTAGCAAATTTTTCACTGGCAACAACCGAGACTTACACCGCAAAAACCGGTGAAAAAGTAAGCACCACCGAATGGCACAATATTGTTGCCTGGAGAGGTCTGGCTGAAGTTGCTGAAAAGTATGTAAAAAAAGGCAGCCAGCTTTTCATTGAAGGAAGAATCAAAACCCGTGCCTGGGATGACAAGGAAGGTGTTAAACATTACACCACAGAAATTTTTGCCGACACTATGCAACTGCTTGGCAAGCGTGAAGGGCAACCCGAAATGGCCACTCAACCCATGCATGCCGAAACTGTAAATAGTGTTGCTGAACCTGATTTCAGTCAACCGGAAGAAGACGATTTACCATTTTAATCTTTAAATCTTAGTTAATTGGAAACAGAGACGTTACCCACGTTGGCCGCAATATTCTGGAATGTTCAATTTCACCCTTTCACTGCAGGTGTTGCGATCAGCTTGCTGGTAATAATGATTTTATTGGCTTTTTCTGCTTTAATCTCCGGGTCGGAAGTTGCGTACTTTTCGTTAAGCCCTTCCGAAAGACATAAGATCGCAGGTAAAACAACAAAAAGCAACTCTTATATATTAAGGAATCTGGAATCCCCGGAACAATTGTTGGCTACTATCCTGGTAGCCAACAATTTTATAAATGTAGGAGTTGTGATTTTGTCCAGTTTCACGGTTGAATCCATTATCGACTTTTCGAATGAACCAATTCTCGGATTTGTGGTTCAGGTACTGATTATTTCATTTATTATTCTGCTTTTCGGCGAAATTATACCAAAGGTATATTCCACACATCACGCCTTGAAATTTGCCCGTTTCATCGCTGTTCCGATGCACTATCTGATGAAAATCCTCAGGCCTTTTAATTCTGTTCTGATTAATTCAACCTCCTTTCTTAACAGCCGTATTCAGGCCTTCAACAAACACATTTCGGTTGATGAGCTTTCTCAGGCACTGGAACTTACCTCTCAAACGGACCTAAATGATGAGAATGATATATTAAAAGGAATTGTAAAATTCGGAAACAAGAATGTTGTTGAAATCATGCGCTCAAGAGTAGACGTCGTTTCTGCAGATATCGAATACTCTTTTAGTAAAATTCTGGAATTGATCAACGAAACCGGTTTTTCAAGAATACCGGTCTATTCTGAAACCTTTGACAATTTAAAAGGGATTCTCTACATCAAAGATTTGTTGCCTCATGTACTTAAAGGAGAAACATTTCGTTGGCAAAGTATTATCCGACCTGCATTTTATATACCCGAAACAAAAAAAATAGACGATCTTCTTGAAGAGTTTCAAAAGAACAAAGTGCATATGGCTGTTGTTGTCGATGAATATGGCGGTACTTCAGGAATTGTGACCCTTGAAGATGTTTTGGAAGAGATTGTTGGAGAAATTACGGACGAATTTGATGATGAAGAGAAGCTATTTACCAAAATCAGTGAGAATAAATATCTTTTTGATGGGAAGATCATGCTCAATGATTTCTATAAGGTAACCGAATCGGATGACTCTGTATTTGATGATGTAAAAGGTGAAGCAGATACTTTGGCTGGACTCATTCTTGAATTAAAAGGTGAAATCCCGGTAAAAAATGATACCATTACCTATAAGAATTTCGTTTTCTCTATTGAAGCAGTAGACAACCGACGCATCAAACAGATAAAAGCTGAAATAACAAAAACAGAACAATAAATCGAATGCCTAAAATTCTATCCATCTTATCCCTGCTTATCCTTTTGATTGCTTTTTCATGCCAAAAGGATTATACACCGAAACCACGTGGCTACTTTAGGATTAGTTTTCAGGAAAAGACTTATCACAAGCTTGATTCCACTGCCTTGCCTTATAACTTTGATATTCCCGGATACAGCAAGATTGTACCTGATCATGACCGTATGGCCGAACCTTATTGGGTTAATCTAAAATTTCCTGCTCACAAAGCAGAAGTGAATATCAGCTATAAAAAAGTGAATAACAATCTTGCAGAACTGATGCAGGATTCGCACGAACTGGCCTATAAACATTCGATCAAAGCCGATGCCATTAATGAAAGAGTATACATTAATCCAGAGAAAAAAGTATATGGCACCATCTATATGATTGAAGGCAATGCTGCTTCACCGCTCCAGTTTTACCTGACCGACAGCACAAAACATTTTCTGCGCGGGGCACTATATATCCGTGAAGTCCCTAACATCGACTCACTACGTCCAGTGATCGACTATTTAACTCCGGATGTGATTCATCTGATAGAAACCACAGAGTGGAAGCATTAGATGGCTCTTTATAAAACCATAACGATACCTGAAGGATTAATTGGAGTTTGGCAACTGACTGAATCCTCCATCGAATTGTTACTCAATTTTACTAATTTAGAACTGGCAGATTCAGTATTTCTTAAATACACCCATGAAAAGCGTAAGGTGGAATGGCTGGCAGCCCGTGTTCTAATCAAACAGCTTATAGGTTTTGATTTCTCGATCACTTACTCAAATAGCGGGAAGCCAATTATTGACCATTCCATTTACAAACATCTGTCGATTAGTCACTCACGTGATTTTGTTGCTATTATACTGCATCAACATCTGAATGTTGGAATTGATATCGAGGGCATTACCAGGAACTTTAACCCGATTGAACAAAGATATCTTTCAGAATTAGAGTTGATTCAGGTTAATAAAACTCCTAAAAATCAATGTATCTACTGGTGTGCCAAAGAAGCCATATTCAAGCTGGTTCCTGAGGATGGGGTAGAATTCCGACATCAAATTCAAATTTCACCTTTTAATCCCGAAGTGGAAGATGAATTCTCGGCCCGGTTTTTTACAGGAACCCGGGAGTTGGATTATAAGCTACACTTTCAAACCTTTTCGGATCATTGTCTGGTTTGGGTTGCAGATACACCTTGATGATCGAATTGAAATTGATCAGGACTGAATGATTCTGAGGTAAAAGAGCTAGGTAAACTTCAAAATACTGCTTTTCTATAATCAAATTTGGGCTTTAAACGTTTATTGATTAACTTACGCAATATTACATGAAACAGCCTGAATCACATATACTCGTCATCTTTGGAGCTTCAGGGGACCTGACGAAGAGAAAACTGATCCCTGCTTTGTACGAACTGCATACACAGAATCTTCTGCCTGATCAATTTGCAGTGTTGGGAGTCTCTAGAACGGAGCTGTCGGATCTTGAATTTCAGAATAAAATGAGGGAGTTCCTGCCTCCTAATTCTCATAACCAAAAAGATATAGATGAATTCATGATCCATCTGTATTACCAAACACTTTCAACATCCGACTCCGGTGAATATCCCCTTCTGAAACAAAGACTTGAGTCTCTCAGGAAAGAATTGTCTATTCCTGAAAATTATATCTATTACCTCTCCACTCCGCCCAATTTATACCAGATCATTCCGCAAAGTCTGGCAGAAGCTGGATTAAATGACTCTTCCAATGGGTTTAAACGATTAATTATTGAAAAGCCTTTTGGTACTGATTTAAAGAGTGCTCAGGAACTAAATAAGAATCTGCTTAACTATTTTAAGGAAAATCAATTATATCGGATTGACCATTATCTGGGGAAAGAGACCGTTCAGAATATGCTGGTCACACGATTCTCGAATGGAATCTTTGAACCTGTCTGGAACCGTAACTTTATTCATCATGTCGAAATCACATCGGCAGAAACCCTTGGAGTGGAAGAGCGTGGAGGTTATTACGACCATTCAGGAGCCATGCGCGACATGGTTCAGAACCATCTCATGCAACTGGTTGGACTTGTAGCTATGGAGCCTCCCGTGGTCATTGATGCCAATGCAATTCGAAATGAAACACTTAAAGTCTTCCAGTCTTTGCGTCCGATTATTGAATCTGAAGTTGAGAAGCATGTCATCCGGGGTCAGTACATGCAGTCACATATCGGGAAAGATCTCATCAATGGCTACCGTGAAGAACATGGCGTAGATCCGTTATCCCGGACTGAAACGTATCTGGCTATGAAATTCTTTATCGATAATTTCCGATGGGCAGGCGTACCTTTCTATATCCGCACGGGTAAAAAACTGCCTGCACGGGTTACTGAGGTTGTCATTCATTTCAAAAATACACCCCATCACTTGTTTGGCAATCAGGTCAGTGCTGATCATGTAAATAACCAACTGGTTCTTCGGATTCAGCCTGACGAGGGAATTTTGCTGAAAATAGGAATGAAAGTCCCGGGAGCCGGATTCAATGTACAAACCGTAAATATGGATTTCCATTACAATGAACTTTCAGACATCTATCTTCCTTCGGCATACGGCCGATTGTTGCTCGATTCCATGCAGGGCGATGCGACCCTGTATGCACGCGGAGATGCAGTTGAAGAAGCATGGAAATTTGTGCAGCCAATTCTGGATGCCTGGCAAAACAACCCGGATATTCCGATTTATGGATATCCTGCCGGAACCTGGGGGCCTGAGGTGGTTGACCAGCTGATGGAGGAAGGCCAATGGCGTTATCCGTGCAAAAACCTTGATCATGACGGAGAATATTGCGAACTTTGAAAGTCATCTTTGACGGTTGCAGGGCTACTACTAATTGAATATCTTTTGCAAAATGAATGGAAAACTGCATATATTAAAAGACCCTGAGGAATTGGCTGATCATTTTGCTGATCAACTGATGGATGGAGTTGAGAAATTCTCTGGGTTAACTTATCACCTGGCCATATCAGGGGGAAAGACCCCTGACCGTTTGTTTTCTGCATTAGCCAACAAATATGCAGAATCACCACTCTGGCAAAAAGTACATTTCTGGTGGGTGGATGAACGTATGGTTCCGATAAACGATCCTGAAAGTAATTTCGGGTTGGTCCAAAGATTGCTTTTTCAGAATATCCTTATCCCGGAAGAAAATATTCATCGTATCAAAGGAGAAAATGATCCTGAAGCGGAGGCTATCTCCTATTCAGCACAAATAAAGGAAAGTCTGACTTTAAGAAATGGCTGGCCTTTTTTTGACCTGATCGTATTAGGTATCGGTGATGATGGCCATACCGCATCCATCTTTCCCAATCAATTGGAATTGCTTGGTTCCGAAAGGATCTGTGAAGTGGCCGCCCATCCTACAACAGGACAGAAACGCATTACTCTAACCGGGAAGGTGATTAATAATGCAGATAAGGTTTGTTTCCTGGTTACCGGTGCTGCAAAGGCCAGGCGTTTGTCTGAAATCTGGGGCAATCAAACTATGGCTAACCGTCTTCCGGCTGCTCATATTCTGCCAACCAGCGGAAATCTGGAATGGTATATCGATGAATCTGTATCAGTATTCACTCAATAAAAGCAAGCTTACTTCACTTCAAAATCATCAAAGGACGCATAGTTATACCCTGACCCCAGCCCAGCAAGTCCATGCGTATATCTGGTATTTTTCAGAGTGACCACTTCCTTGTTATTCACTTGTACAGAAATAATACTCCCGCTGAACTTCATGGAAACAGGCTGCCATACAAATGCAGGAAAATCAGCATTTCCTGAGGCAATAACCTGGTTACCGGCAGATAGCGACCATTTATTGCCTGTATTAATCACAAATACATACCCTTCTGGGTAATCTCCTCCCCTTTTCATTTCCATCACCCGGCCCATTAATTTTGCCGCGCCGGTATTTTCTGATATATACACATTCGCATGAACTTCATAGTCGGTCCAGGTGGTGTCACCCAGTATGGTTTCCACTGAAGGGTTCTGACCCACTTCCCACTCGATTCCCTGGTGGTCGATCATCTGCTTCAGGCATTTTCCCTTCCCATCCTCTCTTGATTGTACTTCAAACACCCCGGCCTGATCCATGAAGTATTTGGGAAGTTGTCCGATAGACTCTGCTTCAAAGTCGGTATGATATGGAAAGGGGAACGGTTTGTTCTCCGGCACTTTATAA
>Ga0302292_1002615_pt1 | contig 10666 bp, 7 predicted proteins | sample III_Fen_N2_1_FD_194553 | JGI IMG/M metagenome (GOLD analysis project Ga0302292, IMG submission 194553) | Peat permafrost microbial communities from Stordalen Mire near Abisko, Sweden - III_Fen_N2_1 | ecosystem: Environmental > Terrestrial > Soil > Wetlands > Permafrost | place: Sweden: Abisko...
AGCACAACGAAGCTGAAGACTGATAATATGCGGCAGAAAACCATAGATTCAGAAATAGGTTTTAAATATAGGCTTATTCCGTTGTATGTTCGTTTCACCCTACAATAAATGTTGTATTTTTAACACTCTTAAACAATCGATAATGAACAACACAATCAGATATACACTTCCGGCGCGGTTTGCGCAAATTGTAACGGAATTTGGTTCACGGCCTTCACTTTCATTTGTAGGTGAAGAGCCTTATAGCTATACTGAATTAAATCGGAGAATCGATGCACTGATCCGGCTTTTGGAAGATTTGGGTGTGCAGCCTGGCGATAAGGTGGCTATTTTAAGCAGCAACATGCCCAATTGGGGAATCGCTTATTTTGCCATTACATTTATGGGAGCCGTTGCTGTTCCGCTTCTACCCGATTTTTCGGCTTCTGAAATTGAAAACATTATCAAACATTCTGAAACCAGCGCCATATTCGTTTCCGAAAAACTTGTTGCCAAAATAGATCAGGTGATGGCGAATACAACGATTCATCAGATCAGGATGGAGGATTTCACTGTTGTCAAAACTTCCGGTGAAGCGCCGGTTTATCATCCTGAACAGAAACCAATCAATCGGTACGATATTCAGGAAGACGATTTGGCTGCCATCATTTATACTTCAGGTACAACAGGCAATCCGAAAGGAGTAATGCTAAGCCATAAAAATATTGCGATTACAGCCGAACAGGCGTTGTGCTGCAGGCCGGTGGATGAAAACGACCGCTATCTATCCATTCTCCCCTTGTCGCATACCTACGAAAATTCCCTGGGTTTCGTGATGCCAATGCTTCGCGGATCATCGGTTTATTATCTTGGTAAACAACCTACTCCATCGGTTCTACTTCCAGCGTTACTCGAAGTTAAACCCACCATGATATTTGCCGTTCCGCTGATCATCGAAAAGATTTACAAAAGCAAAATTCTTCCGGCTTTTAACCGAAAATGGACAGTTCGCCAGTTGTATAAAGTGCCCGCTATCCGGAAGGTTCTGAACAGAATGGCTGGTAAAAAATTGATGGAAACCTTCGGTGGCAAACTCGAATTCTTCGGAATTGGCGGTGCTAAACTCGACCGGAAAGTGGAACAATTCCTGATTGAAGCTAATTTCCCGTACAGCATTGGCTACGGACTCACCGAAACCGCACCACTCCTGGCCGGAATGAAAACCTACGTTTTCAGGTTGCAATCGACTGGCCCGGCAATAACCGGCGTTGAATTGAAGATTAACAATCCGGATCGGAAAACCGGTGAAGGCGAAATATGGGCCAGAGGGGCCAATGTGATGAAGGGTTATTACAAGGAGCCGGAATTAACAGCCGAGGTAATTACTCCGGATGGATGGTTTAAAACTGGCGATTTGGGCGCTTTCGATGAAGACCGTTATTTGCACATTCGCGGCCGGTTAAAAAACATCATTATTGGGGCGAGTGGCGAAAACATTTATCCTGAAGAAATTGAATCGATTATCAATGAATTTCCTGATGTGCTCGAATCGTTGGTTGTTCATCAGAAAGGCAGGCTGGTGGCCCTTGTACATTTGAATATGGACGAACTGCAAGCCAAATATTCGGAACTGATTGAAAAAGGCTCTCAGCAGGCTGAGCAAAAGATGAATGAACTTCTGAAAGAATTGCAAAACTACATCAACGAAAACGTCAACAAGTTTTCGCAGGTTCAGCTGATAACCATTCAACCCGAACCTTTTGAAAAGACCGCCACGCAAAAGATTAAACGCTTCCTGTACAATTAACGAACGACATGTCATCCCGATGAATATCGGGATCTGATGGTTGTCAATGAAACCGAGAGTTGCCAGATGTTCTTGTCCTTGCGTTCTGATTTTGATCCAAAAAAGTAATCATTCTGTTTCCTTCAGAGTCAGGGAGGCAAGAACAAGCAGTACGAAAATATATCCGGTTAAAATTCCAAAATCGACCAGTATGGCCGAAACCGAATATTCCGCTTTGATAATTTCGTTAATGATATTCACTGCATAATGAAGTGGCAGGCATTTCCCAAGGATTTGCGCCCAAACCGGAAGACCTCCTGGCGGAATGATTAGTCCGGTCAGAAAAACGGAGGGAAGAATAATAATTGGGATGAAAGGCAAAACATGTGCTTCCTGTTTGGCAAAAGTTGAAATAAAAATTCCAAGCATCACCGAAACAATGGCAAGCAACCAGATGACCATGAACATCAGCGCAACGGTTTGGATGTCGTAGCTGAGTTTGAAGAGCCAGATTGATTCGGAAAGCACTGCAATTACCTGCACCGTTGCCAGTCCAAAATACCCAAGCGAATACCCTCCAATGATGGAGGTTTTCGAAAATCCGCCAATCATCATTCGCTCCAATGTTCCTCTCGTTCGTTCCTGAACAAGGAGAATGGCACACAAAATAAAGCTCAGGAAATGGACAATGAAAGCACAAAATGGAATTGTAAAACTTTTCACATTAACCATGGGCGGAAACGTGTCGAGCAATAGTTTAAGGAAATAAATAATGATGAGCGGACCAACGATTGAGAGTGCCAGAAAACGCCGGTCGCCTTTTAGCTGCGCCAGAACACGTTGGGCAATGATGATCGTGTGTTTCATGATCTGCCCTCCTTCTCTTTTTCGTGCACAATGGACAGAATAATATCTTCAATATTATCCGATTGAAGTTCTACGGAAGTAATGTTTTTGTCGAGTCCGAATTTCTGAAGCTCGCTGGCGAGATCATTCGGGTTGGAATCAATAACTGCGGTTCTTTCTTCGTCGTTTACCGAGATTTTCAGCCTCGATTTCCCTAGTTTCAAAATATTCTGCGGGGTATCAACGGCGAGGATTTCCCCATTTCGAAGAATGGTTACCCGATCACAAAGCAGGACTTCGTCCATCTGGTGGGTGCTCACAAAAATGGTTACTCCGTTTTGCGCCAGTTTACGAAACAGAATCCACGACTGCATTTTCAGATTCGGGTCAACGGCAGCGGTTGGTTCATCAAGAAAAATAATCCGGGGATTATGAATCAGTGTACAGCAGAGCGAAACTCTTTTTTTCATCCCTCCTGAAAATGTTCTCACCAAATCGTTTGCTCTTGGTGTTAATTCGGCAAACAAAAGAATCTCATCCACTTTGCGGTGCAAATCGGGCACATTTTGCGCTTTCCCGAAAAACAGGATGTTGTCTCGTGCAGAAAGGTCATCGTACAAGGCAGGCGATTGTGGCATGTAGCCAATTTGTTTCCGGAGTTGCCATTTGTCTTTGAGCGGATCGAGTCCGAGAACCTGAACATAACCCGAATTGGGCCGAAGCGAACCGACCAATGCTTTGATCAGCGTAGTTTTTCCTGAGCCATTCGGACCAACCAGTCCGTAAATGGTTCCTTCGGGAACAACGAGGCTCATGTTATTGAGTGCAACAATTTTCCCGTAGGTTTTCGAGAGACCGACGATTTCAATCGCATTCATAACGTAAAAGTATGAAAATGATTTCTACTTTTTACTGAAGCTTTTTCGGATAAAGTAGGCAGCTACATGCGTAGATGGATTGTGGGCGATTTTGCTGTCAAGCCTGGTTAACCGGAACCGGGCGGAAAGATACACATCGCTAACATCAGCTGCCGCGTTGCCGGGTAGCCGATTTTAGCGGTTCGTGCTTCGTTTTAGTCAAGCTTTTCCTTTAACTTATCGTAGCTCTTAGCAATTTTCAATGGTGTTTCCGAATGGTCAAAAATTTTGGGTTTTTCGATTTTTTGTTTCTCCTAAATAAAATATCGCGGTAAAAAGTGTATTAATTTTTTTACTTTAAAATTCAATTTTCACTCTTCTTGCCATATCAAACATTTCCGGAATTTTTCTATCAAAATCAATTCCAACACTAACTATATTTATTTTAGCAGGATCAACACCTAAATTAACTAATTTATCTTTAACTGCTTTTGCTCTGTTTTTTGCTAATTTCAAGTTATATTCAGAAGATGCAACATTTGAACAATATGCAGTAATCGTAACTTTATCTTTAATCTTATGTAATGATTGTTCAATGTTTTCCAATCCATCCTTATCGATTTTATAACTATCATTTTTAAAATATACATATTCTGGATTCACATTTGATGTAGGTGTTGAGATTTCCTCACAAACTTCTGTATAGTAATTATTTGTTACTTTTCTTGTTGAATCAACATAGACAATATTATTTGTTGGAACTAATTCTGGTTCAAGATAAAAATCTGCATGATCCTTTTTCTTTCCTAAAACAAAAATAGCTTTAATGTTAAAATCAATAATTGATGTTTTGGCAACACCATTAATAATGGCTTGATTAACATCTGTTGCACCAGTTGGTGCGGCAAGATTCACGCCTGTAATAACATTTAATCCTGCAGTCAGGAAAAATTTATCAGTAACCCTGAATTCATTATCAATAAATCCAGCCAAATGAAAATTAGTTACGCGATCAAACATTTGTGTATTAGTAAAATCATGTGAATTAGAAAGATCACCACCAATACCTCCAATAATAGTATATCTATTATTAGCTAGTCGTTCCAATTTGAGCAATCTGCCAAAATTACAAACACCCAAAATTTGACCTTCAGCATATTTCACGGATTGATTTGTTAAGGTATAATTGTGATGTGTATAACTTCCAGACACTCTAAACCCAAATATTGGAGTTGCCATATATCTGGCGCCTATTCCAGCATTATAAAATCCAACAGTACTACCTCCATATGGCATATCTTGCAATTTTGTCAGGCCAAATTCCGGTTCAATTGACCAATGATTGAAATCCTGTGCAAACATAAAAGTTGCGCTAAATACTAAACCCAAAATCAGTAATAACTTTTTCATGATTTGTAATTTTTGTTAAAGATTAAGTTTGTTTTGATTCTCAATTTATCAAGTAGTTAGTTTTTAATTATTTTGTCTTGAACGATTTTAACAATACGGCTTTAGTACAATTTGTAGCGTTTTACTCTTATTTTACCACAGTTTGATCATTTGTAATTATGTGATTAAAATATATTTCCATTCTTGATTATAAAAAGATGTCTAATTATTGTAGTTGAATATCTTGCTAAATGAAAATTCCATCATATTGCTTACCCACAACGTTGGTGGTATGGTTTGTTGCCGATCCCGAAGCACTTCATTTTCAAACTACACTGTATTTTAATAAAAGCGAAAATCTTAAAACTTGCAGTGCTACGGCAATAAACCAGACCACGTGTTGGCAAACGTTTTTATTTTATCTATTAGTCAGTTCATAAAGCAGTTGGTTATGTTTTCCGTTCCAATCACTATCCCTTTTTTCTTCTTTAATCTCAAATAAATTCAATATTTCTTCAATTTTGAGTTTAAACCATTGAAAATCATCATCAGCTTTTTCAAAAGTCGAATAAAAATTGGTATGGAAAGTCAATCCATATATGCCCATTGTTATTGAAAAAGGTGAAATCTGTCCATCTTTTTCAATTGTAATTCTTGCACTATTTTCGAATTCTTCGTCTTTTATAATCATCCCATTTTCACTACCCGACGAACCAATTGATTTTCCATCTTCAAATGCTATCCATGATGCCATGAGCTTTTTTTTAATGTTTGCCAACTAGTAAATAGCGGAAAGTTTATAATACTTCTTATTCGTTTTTTCATGTTTCATTTCCGCAATACCAAGTCTTTTTTACTTCGTTTTCAAAACTTTAAATACAAACGATCTTGTTTTAGTTCGCTAAACAAATCGCTGGTCACCTTCAATCGGGTTATCGGCTTATCGTTTGTGTCCGTAAAAACAATTTTGTCGGCAGTTTCAGGGATCGCTCCCTTATGTCGTCCCGGCTAATCGGAACGAATTTCGCTGATCTTCTCTGCTATGTGAACAGTTTCATGCTCTATGAAAGCAGGTTCAGGGTGCCGCCCGTCGTTTTCATTGCTAAAATAGAAGGTTATGTTTACAAATCAAAACGATTTGTTGCTTTTTTCCAGCTTTTTTTTAACAAAATGAGTTTACCGTAGAATATGGGGTGTGCCAAGCTTGTTTTTAAGGCTCAATGCTTTAGAGGAGCATAGTTCAATAACAACGGGAACAGTATTGATTATGCTAATATACTGTATAAAAACAGCCGGAAGGTGTTTTATTCCGGCTGCAATTTCTGGCGCATTTAATTGATGGAGACTTCCGGTTGGTTTAACGTTTCAGGCTTTGGCGAACTTTTGCCTTTGTACCTCATCCCTCTTGCTGCTTTATAACGGCGGTAAAATTCGGAAGATTTGCGCTTGTACTGTGGTACCAGTTTATCGAGTGTATTTTTTACAATCCCTTTCGATTCGGTAAACAGCTCACCCAGCCTTTCTGTAACTCGTTTAATTACCGAAGATTTATAACCGACACGGCTCATCAGTGTTGCATTTTTAGTTTGGTCTGCATAAGAATGCAAAGCACCAATAAGTTCGTCAGTAAATAATCGCTTTTCAGATCACATCAGCGTTCAGTTGATCCTACAAACGAAATTTGTTTATACAAGTCAACGCTTTTTAGTAAAACAATGGCTCATTATTCTACCAAGTCAACGTTTTTTGGTAAAACAATCTCTTTTTATTCTACCAAGTAAGCGTTACTTGGTAAAACAATGCCTCTTTATTCTACCAAGTAAGCGCTACTTGGTAAAACAATGTCTCTTTATTCTACCAAGTAAGCGCTACTTGGTAAAACAATCTCTCTTTTTTCTACCAAGTAAAGGCTACTTGGTAAAACAATGCCTTTTTGTTCTACCAAGTAAACACCAATTGGTATTAAAAAAATGGCACTTTATGTAATCATACTCCGGATCTGACAAGCATTATGCGGCATTTACTCCAAGTCGGAATTGATTACATGTCGCTGAAATACAAACAAATAAACACACAAGTCTTATTAAGATCACCGATCCGATAGTCTTCATTTTTGAAACAAAAGCATAGCGGCGTCATGCCGAACTTCCTGCCAGCCGGCAGGCTGGATTTCGGCATCTCTTTATTGGTGAGACCCTGAAACAAGTTACCTTGGACAGATTCCCGTATTAAGATTCTCTGCCCGACGGCAGCTACCGTATACCCACAAATCCATATGCCCCGAGCCTCCGGGTCTCAAAGAATTGGTGGTGTTTATTCGATTAGACGGAATAAATTCCATCCCTACAACATGAAGCAAGCCTAAGGCTTTTACCTAATTAATCCCATAGAGATGATTCATGTCGTAGCCGTGGATTTTAATCCACGGACATCGATTGATTACACAACAAAGAGTTTCGTCAGAACAAATCATTGCTGAAGGCATTTAATCCGTGAAAGTTCCGAAATTGCTTAACACAACCTCAACCCCCAAAAGCCACCACTACCCCCTGTTTGGGCATTATTGGTTAAGAATGAACAGACCAAAAGAAACAAAACAATCACTTCTCGAAATTTCCTCATTTTCAATTGCCCTCTTGTTAAAAAACATAAATAAAGTTTGTGCTGAATAACAATAATTCATTTGAATAGCCTTATTTTTGGAAGAGCTGAAAACGAAGAAAGGGAAATTTACAAACAAAAGATTCAGCCCTGAGCCAATATATTCCAACTGATTTGACCCTACCCTTCTCAAATGGCTTATCGGGGGAAGAATAGAAGAAAAAAAATAGAATACGGAAGTACTATAAATACTTTGAGATATACTAGTTATACCTCATTTTAAAACTAAACCTTACAACATATGACAACTAATCAGCAGATCATTTTAAACACTCTTCTTGAGCAACAAAAAGCTTCACTAGACTCAGGACTAAAAGAAGATGAATATTTTAATCTCTTCGTTACTGAGCAAGTATTAAAAAACTACGAACTGTCTTATGATGAATTGCAAGATGGAATTGTCGACAATGGTGGAGATGGAGGAATTGACTCAATTTACACTTTTGTAAACTCTGAATTAATCCAGAGAGATTCAGAATTAATTGATGGTAAAAGAAATTCGGTTATTGATGTTTTCGTAATTCAGTCAAAAAACACAAATGGTTTTGGCGAAACAGCAATCGAAAAATGTGTTTCTTCAGCCAATGATTTATTTAATTTCACAAAAACTACAGATGATTTACTTACTGTTTATAATACGGATCTACTTGCAAATAGAGAAGTATTTAAGAATCAGTATTTACATCTTGCCTCAAAATTTCCAGTACTAAAATTTCATTATTTCTATGCCTCAAAAGGAGTGGAGATTCATCCAAATGTTGTTCGAAAAGTTGATAATCTTAAAGAAATAATAAACAAGCATTTTGACAAGGCAGAGATTAACTTTGAGTTTCTCACTGCTGGCAGATTAATTGAGCTATCAAGAAGAGAACAAATTAAAACCAAAGGTATAACACTCCTTGACAATCCAATTTCCACTCAAGATGGAGGTTATATTGCAATTGCACCTTTGAAAAATTACTTTGAGTTTATCTCTGATGAGAATGGTGACCTAATCAAATACTTTTTCGACTCAAATATTCGAGACTATCAAGGTAATGTTGAAGTCAATTCGGGTATTAAAGAAACACTTATGGCTGAGAAGCCAAGCGAAGACTTCTGGTGGCTGAATAATGGTATTACAATTACAGCTTCAGATGCAACTTTTGCAAGTAAAAAGCTTCAAATTGAAGAACCACAAATTGTAAACGGATTACAGACATCTTTTGAAATATTCAATTATTTTAAAATCAATAAAATTGAAGATGAAACTCGAAATGTTCTAATCAGAGTTGTTAAGACTAAAGATGAAAGAAGTAGACTCAAGGTAATTAAAGCTACCAATAGTCAAACTAACATTCCACCCGCCTCTTTGAGAGCAACGGATCCAATTCATAGAGACATTGAAGATTATTTACTAGCCAAAGGTTTTTATTACGATAGAAGGAAAAATTATCATAAAAACCAATTGAGACCAATAAACAAAATCGTAGGCATCCCTTTTTTAGCTCAAATCGTAATGGGCGCTCTGCAACAAAAACCAGATTATGCTAGAGCCAGGCCATCGACAATAATCAAGAATAATGTTGATTATGAATATATTTTTAATGCTTCAATTCCTATCGAACTATATTTTAAACTCATTTATATTCAACAAGCGGTTGAAGCAACATTAAAAAATTACAATTGCCCCAAATTGACACGTCCTCAGATTGGAGACATAAAATTTCATGTATCCATGTATGCTGTTGGTAAGCTTACAAAAACGATTAAGCCAAAAGCTCAAGATATTGCAGATATTTTCCTTGACGACTTAACAAATGAAATAAAGATAGAGGCAATTGAGAATACATTTATTGTTTATGAAACCATGGGTGGAACTAATGCTGTTGCCAAAGGAAAAGAATTTGTTAAAGAAGTACTTGAACAACTACAGGACAACTTAGAAAAATAAAAAACGAGGCATAACAGCAAAATATTCGCAAGCCGGGAGGTTCAGCTTCATTGACAAGAAATTTGTAAAATTAAAAGCATTTCTTCACAGAAAGTCCATCGAAAAATACTCTTTCTCCCATGTAGAAGCGCAACTTTCCCCAATTCTACGAAAATAAGCAACAAAAAATCCGGAAGGTTCGATTAAACGATCACCTTCCGGATTTTATAACTTCGACGGAGCACAGTTACCGTCATATTGAATTACATTACCAGGCAAAGAGTGGAAGATCTTTCATCATCGCATTCACACGCTGGCGAACCGAAAGAATAACTTCTTCGTTGTCGATGTTGCTGATTACTTCGTCGATTAAATCAACAATAACCGGCATAAAATCTTCTTTTACACCGCGGGTTGTAATGGCTGGTGTTCCAACACGCAAACCAGAAGTTGTAAATGGCGAACGGCTGTCGAACGGAACCATGTTCTTGTTGATGGTAATGTCGGCGCTTACCAGGGCATTTTCAGCCTGTTTGCCGGTTACATCGGGGAATTTGGTACGAAGATCAATCAACATCGAATGATTGTCGGTTCCTCCTGAAATTACCTTATAACCTTTGGCCATAAAAGCTTCAGCCATTACCGAGGCATTCTTTTTCACCTGAGCCTGATACACTTTGTACGAAGGATGGAGTGCTTCAGCAAATGCAACAGCTTTCGAAGCAATTACATGTTCCAATGGTCCGCCTTGTTGTCCGGGGAATACCGAAAAATCCAATACCTGCGACATCATTTTGGTAGCACCTTTTGGCGTTTTGAATCCAAACGGATTTTCAAAATCTTCGCCCATCAGGATAATTCCGCCACGTGGTCCACGCAAAGTTTTATGTGTTGTTGAAGTGACAATGTGTGCATATTTAACCGGGTTGTCCAATAATCCGGCGGCAATTAAACCGGCAGGGTGAGCCATATCGATCATCAGAATAGCGCCAACCTTATCGGCAATGGTACGCATGCGGGCATAATCCCATTCGCGCGAATAAGCCGAAGCGCCGCCAATAATCAGTTTTGGCTTGTGTTCCAGGGCCAGAGCTTCCATTTCGTCGTAATCGACCATTCCGGTTTCTTCTTTCACGTGATAGGCAATCGGATGATACAGTACGCCTGACGAATTTACGGGAGAACCATGAGAAAGGTGGCCACCATGAGCCAAATCCAATCCTAAAAAGGTATCGC
>Ga0302292_1002616_pt1 | contig 10663 bp, 8 predicted proteins | sample III_Fen_N2_1_FD_194553 | JGI IMG/M metagenome (GOLD analysis project Ga0302292, IMG submission 194553) | Peat permafrost microbial communities from Stordalen Mire near Abisko, Sweden - III_Fen_N2_1 | ecosystem: Environmental > Terrestrial > Soil > Wetlands > Permafrost | place: Sweden: Abisko...
ATGCTGCAAGTAGAAACCAGCGACGCTATCGCTTTACTACAACAACTCATTGCCATTCATTCGTTTAGTCGCGAAGAAAAGGCTGTGGCCAATTTCTTGGAACGTTATATTGAGATAAAGGGCTATGGGGCTTCCCGAAAAGATAATAATGTATGGATATTAAGTCCCGGGTTCGATTCTTCTCGTCCTACTATTCTGCTCAATTCGCATATTGATACAGTGAAACCGGTTGCGGGTTGGGTTCGCGATCCATTCTCACCAACCATTGAAAATGGAAAGCTTTATGGTTTGGGAAGTAATGATGCAGGAGCAAGTGTAGTGAGTTTACTGCATGCGTTTTTTTACCTGACACAAAAGCAACAAACATACAATTTGATTTTTGCTGCCACTGCCGAAGAAGAAGTTTCCGGGAAAAATGGTATTGAAAGTCTGTTGCAGGAATTACCAAAAATAGATTTTGCCATTGTTGGTGAACCAACCCAAATGAACCTGGCTGTTGCCGAAAAAGGATTGATGGTACTTGATTGTGTATCAACCGGAAAAGCCGGCCATGCTGCCCGTAACGAAGGTGACAATGCTATTTACAAGGCTTTGAAGGATATCGAATGGTTTCGTACATATGACTTTATAAAAAAAACAAGTCTACTCGGTCCGGTAAAAATGTCGGTGACACAAATCACGGCAGGTACGCAACACAATGTTGTTCCGGATAAATGCTCGTTTGTGGTCGATGTTCGGAGTAACGAAATGTATTCGAACGATGAGATACTGGATGAAATTCGGAGGAATGTAGGTTGTGATGTTCAACCACGATCAACCCGCCTGAGTTCTACTGCTACACCACTTGATCATCCTATTGTAAAGAAAGGTCGTGAATTAGATCGAAGTATTTTTGGTTCTCCAACCTTATCCGATCAGGCATTGATGACTTTCCCCAGTTTGAAAATGGGTCCGGGCGATTCAGCTCGATCTCACACGGCTGACGAATATATACAGACAAACGAAATTGTGGAGGCAGTTGAAATTTATGTTCAATTGCTGGATGGATTGAATGCTTAATCGATTATAAAACCGCAGGTAGCACAAATGGGTTCGACAACTTTCCGTTGTTCGAATCCTTTTTTTATGTCCGTTGCCCGTTCGGTTTGAAGTATGTCTTTAAGTTCCTGTGTGAAGATATTTCCCAATTTCATATTTGCATCAGCGTCCAGACAGCAGGGAACGACCTGCCCATCTGCCAGAATAGCTATATGATCGCGAAGGGCATAGCATGTTTTTTTTGTCTGAGTTCCTTCGTTTTTTTCATCAGGCCATTCGAAACGGGGAGCACGTTGAAGGAAAATATGTTCTGCCAGTTTTACTCCATTTCCATTGGTTTTTTCGTTCAATAATTCTGTTGTAAGATTGAATGTTGAAGCAATTTTATTTAAACAAAGCTTATTGAAGGCCTCACTGGCATTATTTGTTGTGTTCCACAAACGCAAGCAAACATAACTATTACTGGAAGCTATTGTTGAATAATCGAAGACTGATTGTAGATATTCTTCCCATTTGTCCGAAGCGATATTCTCCTCTGCGTCATGCAGCGATATATTTATCTGACGTATGGTGTGGCGTAGCAACATTTCTTTTTTTCGTTCCAGTAATGCGCCATTAGTAGTGATATTGATGTTTAATCCGGCTGTTTCGGCAATATTCAAAATTTCATTAAGTTGAGGATGCAAGAGCGGTTCACCTAAAACATGTAAATAAATATAATTGGTAAAAGGTCGGATTTTTTCCACTACAATGCGAAACTCATCAGGTGTCATAAACTTCGTAGCCCGTGAGGTTTTAAAACAAAAACTGCAAGCAAAATTGCAGCTATTCGTTATTTCAATATATATTTTTTTGAATTTAGTGCCCATTAAATTTCAATTCTTTCAAATGGAACATCATTCACTTTAGATGCATATAATGGAAATTCTGTACGATACATTTTTTTTGTTCCTAATGCAAAAATCCGTTCACTTTCGGCCAATAAATAGAAATCGAGAAAAACTCTCAAGTAAACCGAATGTGTTTCTCCCTCTATATAATCAATATGTACTATATTACCCGATAAAGTATATACATTTTTCAATGGTGCAACCCGCTCGCTAAATGTAATACTATCTGTAGCTATAAATATCCTTTTGTCAGGGTATTGCAGGTTTAAATTCCGAACAGCTCGTAAGTTTTTTTCGATCAAAGATTCCTTCTCATCATCCGATAGTATGAAGCTTCGATTGTCCTTAAAGTCACCCAGCAAATTTATAAACCGGAATTGAGCGGAAATATAGTTACCTCCCATTAATGCTTTGTGTTGGGCAATTAGATCTGATAACTCGGGTGTTGGACGAAACAACGTTTTGAATATTGAACTCCAATTGTAATTTGTTTGATATTTCTCATTTAGCTGTTCTACGATATCTCGGTTTGCATGACAGTGAATTTGTTTGCCGGTGTTTAGCTGAACTAATCTTTTGGCAGAAGGGTCGCGAACCAGACATATATATTTTACATCTGCAAAACACCTGCTGATTTCATCTTCTTTTGGTAACCAATCGTATTGATTGGGAAGTAAAAATTCAGACAGTTTAAATGGATATGTGTAATCAATTCTAAATGGTATATTGTTGGCTTGAGCATAATGAAACAATGAAACTATGCCTTTAAGCCTGTCGCAAAAGCCACCATGTGAATACTTACCATCTACTAATAGTACCGCAATTTGCTGATTTTTATCAGATGTGCGAAACCATGAATACATTCTCAACGCTTTTACGAAATCTCGAAATTCTTTTGCCCCGATTTTTATAGCTTTATGAATCGATATTGAACTTCGGGTAATTGTCTCCATAAAAAGAAAATGAAAAGCAGATCCATATTTTTTATATTTTGAAGCCATTCTGAATTTTAGGAATGTTTCACGAGTTATAATATTGAATTCTGATAAGTTGCCTTTTCCATACAATGAAATTATATACTGTCTCATTTTTTCAACTCCCACCTGATATTGTAGCGCTTTTTCCCAATCACGGTTATGGCTTATTGATGTTTCCAAAATGCGGTAAACAGAGGTTGATGTTGGTATATAATGTATTTCCGAATGCCTGATTATTGATATAAAAACAGGATAATCTATTGCCTGAAAGCCAAGTGAAATATATTCATCAATATCACAGTATTTGTCGAATAAACTTCGACGAAAGCACACTGTTGTCGCTCTGATTTTATTGTGCCAAAGCAAAAAGCTTTCGTATAAATCGTTCTTGTATTTTTTGTGGTTAACACTCTCGTCGGGTTGGAGAGCTAGTTTTCCCGCTCGCAATCGTTCCCAGCGGGTAAATGAAATTCCGCAAGCAGGATGTGCATCCAGAAAATCAACCTGTTTTTGTAATTTCAAATTATCAGACCAATAATCGTCGCTTTCGAGAATTGCAAAGTATTCACCTTGAGCAACATTTATGAGCGATTTGTAATTTCTAAGTAATCCAAGATTCGCTTCGTGGTCGATTAATTTTATTTTTCCGGGATATTTGTCAGCATATTCCTTCGCAATTTTCAGCGTGTTATCTGTGGAACAATCATTACCAATAAGTAGCTCAACGTTGAAATCACACTTCTGTGCCAGAAAACTATCAATAGCTTCGGCAATGTAAAGTTCGTGATTATACGTAGGCATTAATACGCTTACTTTCATTTCATCATTATTTCGTGAAACAGTGTTTCCCATTTAGTAATAATTTTTTCTGTATCAAATTTGGCGACTTTGCGAATGGCATTTTCAGAATAAAACTTCCGCATCGACTCATCGTTCATCAAATTATCCAACTCAAATGCCAGTTTGTTGATATCAAATGGTGGCACTAAACGTCCGGTTATGTCTGACTCAACAATATCGCGTGGACCGGTTTCGCAGTCAAAGCTAATAATCGGCAATCCCATTGCCATTGCTTCTATCAATACAAGTGGCAATCCTTCATAGCGGGAGGACATAACATAGATGGAAGCTTGTTGGTATTGTTCAATAACATTGTTGGATGAGGGTATCAATTCAATAGAATCTTCTAAATTGTATTGTTTTATTTTCTCCATCATAAGAGGTAATAAAGGTCCTGTTCCAATAATTCGTAGTTTCCAACCGTTATTCCGGTTTTCCACCTTACTCCAGGCATCGATAAGATAATCAAAGCCCTTTTGCTTCATAAAACGGCCAATTGCCAACACCCTTTTCTCTTTGAGTGGTGATTTTATTGTGCTATCAATCGTTATCGGATTGGGTATGCAAACTACTCTTTTAGCCGAAAACTTTTTTTTGTAATTTTCTGCATCCTGATTTGTCAGTGTAACAATGCTATCTGAATACATTGCTGCCAATTTCCTCGACAAAGGATGAAACAGATGCCAATTAATATTAGCATTAAAATGTTCCCAGGTAATCTTCTTTATACCTCGTGCTGCGGGTATATTTAGCATGGACCGACCTGAACCGACAATAATTATTAAGTCAGGTTTTTCTTCTTTGTATAATTGTCTTAATTTGATTCGCCTTGAGATATCTCGCACGATTCCACTCCTTTTGTCGTGATTTTTGTGTAAGTAAAAAAGTTTGACTTTTGAATTTACAGCAAAGAAAGGTTCCCCGTCATTTGCAAATGAAATTAAACCTATATCGTAGTTCCTTTGTGCTAACTCGTTGGCAAGGTTAATAGTTGCACGTTCGGTTCCTGCCGGTAAATGCAATGCTTTTATAACGAAAAAAATCTTCATAGACCAATAGTTGTGATATTTAATAGTTCTCCTAACCAATTAAAAATCTTTTGTTGGTCAGCTTTTTCAGCCATATCAATTGACTCAATACAGCAAAATAAAATGTCAGAATTGTTTTCTAAAACTTTCATTTTTCTGTCTACATATGACGTGTTGCATCTGACAGGTTTCATGAATAATGTTTTCATTTCTGAATTCTGAATACAGTTGTTGGTTTTAAAGGCTAATAAATAAAATAGTGCCTGAGGATTGAACTGTGTTTTCTCACGGAATTTGTGAGATATATTTGCAATGATTTTGTCAGGATTTTCTGCGAAGTATTCCTCTAACAGGCTCTTTTTCATAGCCTGTGGTGAATGTGTCATATAAAAGTATTTGCCTTTTTGTCCGATACATTTAGCTGCATTTAAAATGGAGTCCTTATATCCAAAAGGCTTGTAGCCGTTTTTTCTGGGTTTGATAAATGATAAAGTTCTGTCTAGTAAAATACTTCTCCAATAACCGTATGCCACAGGTTTGTTCTGGATAAACCAATCTTCAGGTTTAATTGGCCTGGTCAGGAAGAAATCATCATTGAAATATACGAAATTCTCACACAAATCAGGAGTCTTAAATATACAGGTTTCTATGGATATGCTATTAAATACGGGCAGGTGCTCTTCATATCCTTTAAATATTTCTGAGTGATCAACAATTACAACCGGTATTGTGCTTTCAGGGAAGTTTTTACGAATAAAATTATCAAATTGAGGATTTTGATTGTCAGTGATGATAAATATCTTTCTTACAAAGGGTGCAAATATGAGAATTGAGGACACGCAATAAAAAATTTCTCCTTCGGATCGAAATCGTGTCGGACCTGCAATATCTTCCGAAATTTGGGCTTGTTTATTTAAATAAGGTTTTATCTTGAGTTTGTGAACCGGATCATTTCCGTCTACCCAAGAGATAACAACATCGATAGGATCATTATTTTGCATATTAAATCACGCCTTTGAATCGTTCAGGAATTTTTATTACTAATTTCCAATTTGCCATTGTTGGCTTGTTCCACGCAAATGGTGACTTGCAGTAAGTTTGTATGCATCTTGCGATTGGAAAAACCTTATCACCGGCAAATGCTTTTTTTTCGGAAATACACGTTATGGTTTTGATTCTCTTTTTTAAATGCCGCTTCCAACCGCTTTTGATTTTCTCAGCATCACTAAATTTTGCCTCAATCATCCCATAATCAATGCAACCAAAATGAAGCAGAAACAAATTCTTATCAATGTTATAATTCGTATTTTTGACTCTGTGAAAGCCAGCCCCCCAGCGCATTGGTTTTGAGATTACAGATGGTTTAGTATAGCGCGACGAAACAAGTGCATAGGACCGCTGTGATAAAATTTCATCTTCTTTATTTAGACTATTTTCCTCTTTTAGGTTTTGCCCAACATCAAGTCCAAGTCCCGATAATGAGCTTCTTATGTTTGTGGTGTTTAAATAGTCAAACAATGTTTTGCCACAAAGTGGATCAACAATCAGGAATTCATCTGTATCTGTTCCAATAATCAAATCATATCTGTTAAAAAGCCGCCATGCAACATCGTTAATAGTGTTTATTCTTCTTTTGTCTGAGGCAGCAACTTTAGCTTCAATATGTTTGAAATGCGTTACATTTACTTTGTCTGCAATTTTCGGCGGAACTTGCTCTTCACCATCTAAAAGTACATATAGGTTTTCAAAACCTAGCTGCAATCCGTAATATTTTATCCACCGATCCAAAAAGAAATTATCATTTCTTGCCATTGTTATTGCACAAATCTTTTTCATAAATTGCAATTAGGTTGCTTATAAACAGATGCAAATTTTAATTTTGAGCAATCATTCGTTTCCTTAAAATTGAAGTCAGCTTAATTAGATAAAGCTGAATGTCTAAAAAGATTAGCATATATTTATCAAATCCGCTACCTTGTTCCTTTACATATTTCGTAATTATTGGTTTTATTTTTTCAAAAGTCATCCCTGAACGAACCAACCTTTTCTTTAGTCGCACCAATGTTTTCATTTCTAACTTTTGTAAACTTTCAGGAGTTATTTTACAGGCTCTTTCAATAAAAGGGAGTTCGCTTTCCCATTTTTTGTGTATTTGAACTAATGTATTTAGATATTCAATACCAAAAGTGCCTTTAGAATAATGCTTTATATCCACATTTAGAATGACATAATTAGTATAACCCTTAGAAAATGAATTCATTGAAATGTCTAAATCATAGCCATGAAAGCCACCAATATTTTCATCAAAAGAGCATTTCAAAAAAAAGCTTTTATTAGCACACAAGAAAACACCATCAAGTAAAACTACTGACTGGGGACTTACATCTCCATTTATTTGTGTTTGTTCCCGTTTTTCTATTCTCGAACTATTTTTTCCCGGTAACGAATGAATGATATTTACAACAGGTAGGTAAGAAGTCCAGCCAAACGGTACATGAAATGCAGCCTTCCCACCGGCTAAGCCAATAAGACCAATGTTTGGAAGATTTATTAAGTATTTGGCTATTTTATTGCCCCAACCTGTTGTGACAAACTCTACATCATCATGTATAAAACACAGATGCGAGAATTTGCTTCTTTCAATTCCGGTATTGTATGCCGAAAAAATACTATGCTGGTTGTGTGAGTTGTCTATTAGAATTAATTCATACTCACATCCTATGGTCTGTTGGATATTGTTGGCTAGAGATGCAGAAATTTCTTTAGCTCTGGAGCAGATAATTATTGAAATCATTTGCGGTTAATTTGCATAAACCCTCACCCAATCAACTTCAATACTGCCGGTACTACCTCGCTGGCTTTCGGATATAAATGAATTAAATGATAGAAACATTTCTTCGTTTGGTACATTGCTGGAAGTACGATAAACTTCAAGATCGTTTATCATCCAAATCAATTCTTTCTTATTCCAGATTAAGGTGTAGATGAAGTATTGCGATGGGTTAAGACCGGCAATTTTAATGCTATCGAAAAGATTGATGTTCGCATTCCCAACGGTAATTTTTTTGCCATTGTAATGAAAAATATTGATATGAGGAAGTTTTCCATCTGAACCCAACCAAAAAGCATGTTGTACGTTCCCGGTACAGCGAAGCTTAGCCCTTATAACTCCGTATTTCTGGCTGAAAGTATCTGCTGTCTGAAGTACGTCTGAAGTAAAATGATATTCTTTTTCCATGAAGCCTCTTCGGGGATGCCAGGCACGGGCAGTCACCTTTTCGTGTTTGGTGGCAATTTTCAGGATACCGTCTTCAACAGAAATATTTTTACCGGAATTGTTAGCTTGTTTTTCATTCGCAAATGAGTGATCTCCGATAAGATCAGGGCTTTTGTAGTGAAATCCGAAGTTCCAATGTGATTTATCGAGCGTGTTCCAGTCAAATTCGTCCTTAAATGTAAGTTTCATTGAACGGTATTTCTTAAAACGCTCTGGCTTTTCGTTCTCATGAAATACAATGTCTGGATTTTTTGCTAATTCGTAAAAACGCTCTTGCTTGGCAAATTCAGGTGTGCTGTGCCAACGGTTATTATTTGCCCAGAATTCATTCGCCTTTATAAATTCAGGTGTTGCAATTTTAGCTTTAGCTTGTTCGTACTCTTTAATAATATATGACTCGTGGAAACGGCTGTAGACTTTAAATGCTTTCGATTTTTCAAAAGCTTTTAGTTTACGTAGTGATTCAGAAGCTTTAAGTTTCTTTTTGTCACCCAGAAACTCATATTCGGATGTGCTTTTGAAATGAAGATATTGTTTCAAACCTTCCGAATTCAAAACTTCGTAATATAGTTGAATAGAAGGTGAGTTGTGGAGTTTTTTAAACTTCTTGCTTATTCTGAACTCCTCAGTGTCTTTATATTTCCGATTTTGAAGAATCTTTTTGTTTTGCTGAAATTCAGCAGCTTTTACAACATGAAATAGCTTCTTATATTCAGCTAGTTCTACAGATTTTTCCACTTCTTCATAACGATGCATGGCTTTTACCAAATCCGCTTCGTTTTTTTCGAGTTTAGCTGTTGGAGTAATTTTTCCAAAGAGTTTTTTCCAAAACAGATTCATGATGAAATGGTATTATGAATTTTTATTTGATAATTTAATTAACTCAATACAATGATTCATGTCGTTGGCAATAATGGGTTTATACTTTTCTTCAGAAGGTATAAACATTTCAGCACGCATTAAATCAATTTGGTTAAGAAATAAATTGTAAAACCCATTTTGATTCAAAAGAATCAAGGGCTTTTTATGTTCACCAACAACCCCTGATGCTACGATGTCCAACATTTCATCAAGTGTTCCAAAACTTCCGGGGAGGATAATAAATACGTCAGAGAATGCCTTCATTTTAGCTTTCCGTTCGCTCATAGTTTCAACCGTAATAAGTTTGGTCGGTATCGAACTCTGACGGTTCATCTTGATAACTGCATTGGGTATGACCCCTATAATTTCACCGTTTTTACTACGAGCACCTTCGGCTACTGAATCCATTAATCCTCCGGTTGCGCCACCATAAACAAGGGTATTTCCACTTTCGGCTATAAATTCGCCCAGTTGAAATGCAACTTCTTTATATTGTTCGGCAATATGATTACTTGATGAGCAGAAAACGGCTATGTTCATTCATTTTCAATTTTTTCAATTTTCAATTTCCAATTCCCTTATTAGAGAATTGGAAATTGAAAAATTGGAAATTATTAAGCGTCAATCTTCGCGTAAGTAGCGTTTGCTTCAATAAATGCACGACGTGGAGCAACATCATCACCCATCAACATAGAGAAAACATGGTCAGCTTCTGCTGCATTTTCAATGTTTACCTGACGTAAAGTACGATTTTCAGGATTCATTGTGGTATCCCATAATTGAATTTCGTTCATTTCACCCAAACCTTTATAACGTTGTGTGTGAATTCCACCTTCAGCGCCACCACCGAATTTTTCGATAAATGCCTGACGTTGTAAGTCTGTCCAGCAATATTCTTCGTTTTTCCCTTTCTTACATAAATAGAGTGGAGGAGTAGCAATGTACAAATAACCCTGCTCAATCAACTCTTTCATGTGGCGGAAGAAGAAAGTCATAATCAGCGTTGCAATGTGGCTTCCGTCCACGTCGGCATCGGTCATGATAATGATTTTGTGATAACGAAGTTTTTTAATATTTAGTGCTTTGCTGTCTTCTTCAGTACCAATAGTTACGCCGAGAGCAGTGTAAATGTTGCGAATTTCTTCACTTTCCAGTACTTTGTGTTGCATGGCTTTTTCTACATTCAGAATTTTACCACGTAATGGTAAAATTGCCTGAAACTGACGGCTACGTCCTTGTTTTGCGGTTCCACCTGCAGAATCTCCTTCGACAAGGAATAACTCGCATTTTTCAGGATCCTTATCAGCACAGTCGGCCAATTTGCCTGGTAATCCACCACCGGAAAGTGGCGATTTGCGTTGTACCATTTCACGAGCTTTGCGGGCAGCGTGACGGGCTGTTGCAGCCAATATTACTTTCTCAACAATGATACGTGCCGCTTTTGGATTTTCTTCCAGGTAATTTCCTAGTGCTTCACCTACAGCCATATCAACAGAACCCATTACCTCGTTATTACCTAATTTAGTTTTGGTTTGTCCTTCGAATTGTGGTTCTTGAACTTTAATTGAAATTACAGCAGTCAGCCCTTCACGGAAGTCATCTCCACTAATTTCAATTTTTAGTTTGTCAAGCATTTTGCTATCTTCAGCATATTTTTTCAACGTACGCGTCAATCCGCGACGGAAACCGGCAAGGTGAGTTCCACCTTCAATGGTGTTGATATTGTTTACGTATGAATGGATATTCTCGTTG
>Ga0302292_1002617_pt1 | contig 10662 bp, 10 predicted proteins | sample III_Fen_N2_1_FD_194553 | JGI IMG/M metagenome (GOLD analysis project Ga0302292, IMG submission 194553) | Peat permafrost microbial communities from Stordalen Mire near Abisko, Sweden - III_Fen_N2_1 | ecosystem: Environmental > Terrestrial > Soil > Wetlands > Permafrost | place: Sweden: Abisko...
TTAAAACACCTCTGTTAGAAATCTGTTTGCTTAAATAGGAAAATATAAATGTGCATATAAGATATATCTTCCCATCTCATTTGGCAATCTGTGATTTAATTAATTTGGTTCAATTTATAAATTGTTAGAATTTAAAATTAATCGGAAAATAATCAAAAGCACAAGCAAATAAAAATTAATTTCATGCTTAATTTAACCTATGTAGGAGAATTTGACTTTAATAGGAAGACTGCTTCTACCGAAAGAATCATCAATAATTGTAAAGCGATTCATGATTCCAATAATTTCAAGGTTAAGATTATTGGGTATAGCGATGTTCCCAATTTTATTGTGGATGAATTACCAATTTTCAATGTAAAGAGAGGTAAGCATAAAGCTTCTAAACTATTCTATTATCTCTTACGATCATTTTACATTATACATCTACTAAACAAAATAAGTAAAGAACATGATATAATTATCTATTACGGAACATCTGCAAGAATTCTATTCCCTCTTCTTGTCTATTGCAAAATAAACAAAATAAGATTGATTGCAGACATAGTTGAGTGGTATGATTATAGTCATTTGCCTTTAGGGAAATATGGTCCAATTGCATTAGAGAATCATCTGTGTCTGACAAAACTAGTTCCTAAATGTGATGGGGTTATTGCCATAAGTAGTTATTTGGAAAAATATTTTTCGAATAGGTCTGTGAAGACAATGCGAGTTCCGATTTTGGTTGATACAAGGCATGAATGTAAAGAGACAACTGAAACACACAAATTTAATCAGAAATATTTGAATCTGATTTATGCAGGCTACCCAGGGAAAAAAGATCTCGTAGCGAATATTATTTCTGCAGTTGAGCAACTCAATTGCGATCATATGTTGATTAATCTTCACCTTTTAGGACTTACTGGAATACAGGTGCAAGATTTAATTCATAATACTATTTCAGATGCAATAATCTGCTATGGGAAGGTTTCGCAAAATGATGTTCCAAAGTATCTTAAACAAGCCGATTTTTCGATATTGTTGCGTCCCGACAAAAGATATGCACATGCAGGTTTTCCAACTAAATTTGTTGAAAGTTTAAATGCTGGATTACCAGTTATTGCAAACTACACTAGCGATTTAGCGTTATATCTAATTGATGGGTACAATGGATTCGTTGTTGAAGACTTCTCCACAGAGGCATTAATTTCCAAAATGAAGTCCATCCTTTCTATTGAGAAAGTTAAGTTTAGTCAATTAAAAGTTAATGCATATTGCACTGCTGTAGAAAATTTCGACTATAGGCTTTACACTAATAATCTAGGCAACTTTATTACTCAAATACAAAAGATGTAAAAATGAAATTTATTGCCTTACTTTTAATAAATCTTTCAAAGATCTATGATCGGTTGATAATGATTCTATATCGAAGTTTATTTGCTAAATGCGGGAGAAATGTCCTTTTTTATCCCACCAAATCGGATTTGTTGTACAGAAACATAACCATTGGGAATAATGTTAGAATTGGCACGGGAGCTTCGTTTATAGCTTCAGTAAGTTATATTGAAATCGGAAATAATGTAATGTTTGGTCCCAATGTAACTATTCGCGGAGGAAATCACTCTTCTCACATCATCGGAAAGTTAATGACGGATTACAAACAATCAGACAAACTTTCAAATGACGACGAACCAGTAATTATTGACAATGATGTTTGGGTTGGAACAGGCGCCATTATTCTAAAAGGAGTACGTATAGGAAGGGGTGCAATTGTTGCTGCCGGGGCTGTTGTAACTAAAAATGTTCCACCATATGCTATCGTTGGTGGCGTACCGGCTAAAATTTTAAAGTTTCGTTGGAATACGCATGAAGTTTTACAGCATGAAGAATTAGTCTATCCACCGGAAGAACGGTTACCAATTGAACAAATCAATCAGAAATAGACAAATGTTCAACTTTAAATTAATAAATCTTTCTGAAGCTACTATATCAGAAATTTGTGAAATTTCAAAGTCAATGATTTTTAAAATCAAATTTGTGTGAAAAAGTTAAATTCAAATGATCTATTACTAACAATAAAAAGTGTAATTCATTTTATTTGGGATGATCAACTTTAAAGAATTAATTGAAAACTAATTTATAAACGTAAAGGATAAATAAAGTTAGGACCTACAGAAACAAAAAAATTGTTTTAAAACATTTTTAAATAATATACAATGTTCAAAGATAAAATTCTTCTTATAACCGGAGGTACTGGCTCCTTTGGGAATGCGGTATTGAATCGCTTTTTAAATACCAATATTAAAGAAATACGGATCTTTTCACGTGACGAAAAGAAACAGGATGATATGCGGAACCGACTTCAAAATCCGAAGGTTAAGTTCTATATTGGTGACGTGCGTAATTTCAATAGCCTTGACCAGGCCATGCGAGGTGTCGATTATGTGTTTCAGGCAGCAGCACTAAAACAGGTACCATCATGTGAATTTTTTCCGGTTGAAGCGACAAAAACCAATGTTTTAGGAACTGAGAATGTAATCCGCGCTGCAATTAGTAACCATGTAAAGAATGTGATCTGTCTGAGTACCGATAAAGCTGCCTATCCGATTAATGCAATGGGAATATCTAAAGCACTGATGGAGAAAGTTGCGATTGCAGAGTCAAGAAATATACCCGAAGGCGGAACTACGGTTTGTCTAACCCGTTATGGAAACGTAATGGCGTCGAGAGGTTCTGTAATTCCATTGTTTATCAGCCAGATCAGAGATGGAAAACCTTTGACAATTACCGATCCAAATATGACGCGTTATCTCATGTCATTGGAAGAGGCTGTTGATTTAGTCCTATTCGCCTTTAAAAACGGGAAACAGGGCGATTTATTTGTTCAGAAAGCGCCAGCAGCCACGATTGGAAACCTGGCAGAAGCAGTAAAGCAAATATTCGACGCTCCTAATGAAATTCGAGTTATTGGGACACGCCATGGAGAAAAGCTATATGAAACATTATGTACTCGCGAAGAGATGGCCAAAGCTGAAGACCTTGGCGATTTTTACTGTATTCCTGCAGATAACAGAGACTTAAATTATGGCAAATATTTCACGAATGGAGATGTTAAAACTTCGGAACTGGAGGATTACAATTCACACAACACGCATCGTTTAACGATAGAAGAGATCAAGGAAAAACTTCTTTCATTGCAATATATCCGCGAGGAACTTTCAATTGGAAGAGGTTAATAATTTAATTGATGTAACGATGTCCTTAAACAATAACTTCAGATTATCTTATTACATTTGAAATTTGTAATATCCAAAATGGTTAAAAAAATATTAGTTACAGGAGCTACCGGATTTGTAGGAAAGAATCTAGTTGTTGAACTGAGAAATAGAAAATATTCCACAATCTATGAATATGATTTGGACAGTGAACCGAACCTGCTTGATCAGTACACCAAAGATTGCGATTTTGTATTCCATTTGGCTGGAGTAAACCGACCAAAAGAGGAGCGTGAGTTTATGACCGGGAATTTCGGATTTACCTCCGATTTGCTGGCAAGCCTTAAAAAAAATAATAACAAAGCACCCTTACTAATCACTTCCTCCATTCAAGCTGCATTTGATAATCCTTATGGAAGAAGCAAAAAGGCAGGAGAAGATCTTATTTTCGAATATGCCAATGAGACCGGAACATTGGTATATGTCTATCGTTTGCCTAACGTGTTCGGCAAGTGGTGTAGACCAAACTACAATAGTGCCGTGGCTACCTTCTGTCATAACCTCGCAAATGGATTCCCAATTACCATCAATGATCCTGAAGTGGTAATGAATCTAGTTTATATCGATGATGTAGTGAATGAACTAATCCGGCAAATTGAATCAGGCAAGCAACCAATCTCTGAGAATAAATATTGTTCAGTCTCTCCGATCCATACCATTCAACTTGGTGATATCGCAACGCTTATATCTTCATTTAGGGATAGTCGGTTAAATTTAAGCATCCCTCTTATGACAGATGCTTTTACAAAAAAATTATACAGTACCTATTTGAGTTATTTACCGGTCGATCAGTTTAGTTATCCACTGAAAATGAATATCGATAGTCGTGGATCTTTCACAGAGTTTCTCAAATCTTCTGATCGCGGACAGGTATCAGTTAATATTTCAAAACCAGGCATCGCCAAAGGAAACCACTGGCATCACACAAAATGCGAGAAATTTCTGGTCGTTTCGGGTTGTGGAGTAATCCGCTTCAGAAAAGTAAATAGCGATAAAATTCTGGAATATTTTATTTCGGGCGAAAAACTAGAGGTAGTTGATATCCCAGTTGGTTACACACACAATATCGAAAACCTTGGGGCAAATGTTATGGTGACTATTATGTGGGCAAATGAATCTTTCGATCCGGATAAGCCTGACACTTATTTTGAGACAGTTTGAAGTTAAATATTATTTAGAATACGCTGAATTAAAGATTTGATTTGTATAAAATCAACGTATTCCGGCTCCTCAGTGTTCAACATATAAAATGAAAATGAAGAAACTTAAAGTACTTACAGTTGTTGGGACGCGTCCGGAAATTATCCGTTTAGCCTGTGTCATACAAAAGCTGGATCAAAGCGAAGCGATTGATCACATCCTTGTTCATACCGGTCAAAATTATGATTACGAGCTCAACGAATTATTCTTTGAAGATTTGGGATTGAGGAAACCTGACTATTTTTTAAACGCTGCAGGTAAGAATGCAACCGAGACAATCGGCCATATCCTTATTAATATTGATCCCATTTTGGAATCGGTTCAACCCGATGCTTTTCTTGTATTAGGCGATACAAACAGTTGCCTTTGCGCTATACCTGCAAAGAAACGACACATCCCTATTTTTCATATGGAAGCCGGTAATCGCTGTTTTGATCAACGAGTTCCTGAAGAGACAAACCGTAAAATAGTGGATCATATCAGTGATATTAATCTGACTTATTCCGATATTGCCCGTGAATATCTGCTTAAAGAAGGTATACCGGCAGACAGGGTAATCAAAACTGGTAGTCCAATGTTTGAGGTATTGACCAATTATATGCCTAAAATTAAAGCTTCGGGAATTCTTGATCATCTGAAACTCAAAGTCGATAATTATTTCATTGTATCTGCACATAGGGAGGAAAATATCGCATCCGAGCGAAATTTTTTTAATTTGGTTAAGGTTCTAAATTCCATTGCAACGAATTATAATCTACCTGTGATAGTGACAACTCATCCAAGAACACGTAAAATGATCGAAAAGAATGGTATTGTTTTTCATGAACAGGTGAGACTTATGAAACCATTCGGACTTAGTGACTATATAGCCCTGCAAATGAACGCAAAAGCTGTACTTTCCGACAGCGGAACCATATCTGAAGAATCTTCCATATTAAACTTTAGAGCTCTGAATATCCGTGAAGCGCACGAGAGACCGGAAGCAATGGAAGAAGCATCAGTAATGATGGTTGGGTTGAATCCTGAAAGGGTACTACAGGGATTGGCACAATTAAAGTGCCAACACTTAGAGAACAGAAATTTCCGACAAGTAGGAGATTATAGTATGCCAAACGTATCGGATAAAATTGTAAGAATTATATTATCATATACAGACTATGTAAAACGAGTTGTTTGGAGCGAATAATTTCACTTAATTTTAAATTAACATTTTAATATTCAAACTAATCTCTCACAATAAAATCAATTTTTAAAAATATGACATTGGATGTGAGTTTACAAAACTTGGACGATGGCTCTTAAAAATTCAAATTAATTTTCACAAAAACAAAATATCAACGCCATTTAAAGATTTAAAATGTTTAAAATATTAGGCCGATTCTACGTACTTATATCAAGGGCATTTGACAGGATGATTATGCATTTTACCCGTAATTTATTCTCAAATTGCGGTAAAAATGTCATTTTCTTTCCAACAAATTCCTATTTTACTTACGGGAATATAACTATAGGTGACAATGTTTCAATAGGATATAGAGCTATTTTTATTGCAACTAACAGTCATATTACTATTGGTGATAACGCCATGATAAGTTCTAATGTTACAATTAGGGGAGGCAAACGCAGCAGTCATATAATTGGAAAATTGATAAGAGATTACCAGATCAGTGATAAACTTCCAACGGATGATGCCCCAGTTGTAATTGGAGCGGATGTGTTGATCGAAACTGGCGCGATTATCCTTAAAGGTGTTCATATTGGGAAAGGGGCTATTGTTAAAGCTGGTGCCGTCGTAGATAAAAATGTTCCTTCCTATGCAATAGTCGGAGGGGGACCGGCTGAAATTGTCAAATATCGTTGGAGCCCACAAGAGATCATACAACACGAAGAAATTATTGAAAGTAGAATATAAATGAAACCAATCAGGTTAAGGAACAATAATACGTGATAGACTCAAAAGTTTATTGTTCCATGAAAAGAAATGATCTCTGAAATAGATGTAATAAAAAATGAAAAAAAAAACACAATCAGGGAATAATTTAAAAGTTTTACTTGTTTCTCCCTCTCCCCCTCCAGTTGGGGGCATTCAAAGTTGGACAGTCAATATTTTAGATTTTCTCAAAGGTCAAGATGCGATTAGGTTTTGTTACATTGATTCAGCGGTAAAATACAAAGACATTCTTGAAATAGGACTTTGGAAACGATTCTCAGCAGGAATCCGAGTAACTGCAGATTTGATTAACGCTCTTAAAACCACGATACCAAAGGAGAATCCTAATGTTATTCATTTAACAAGCAGTGCCTCTTTAGCTCTTTTTAAAGATTATCTTATTTTAAAGTTGGCCAAAAGGTATAATGTACCAGTAGTAATTCATTGGAGATTTGGAAGAATACCTGATTTGGCAATTAAAAAAAATTGGGAATGGAAACTTATATCGTACATAATTCAAAAATCAGCATTTTCAATTGTTATAGATGAACACTCTTTTGAAATATTGAAAATTAACGGATTTAAAAATATTGCCAATATTGCCAATCCAATCTCAAAGGAGTTGGAACAAATTGCGCTGAGGCAAATTAAATCTGAACGAAAAATTGAGGAAGGGAAGGTTATTTTTGTAGGACATGTTTATGTAAGAAAAGGAGTTTACGAACTTGTTGAAGCATGTGCTTCAATCAAAAAAGTAAAAAAATTAAAACTAATAGGACCAGTTAAGGATGAAGTCAGTAAAGAACTAAAAAACATTGCTCAGGTAAGAGAAGATGGAGAATGGCTTCAACTTACAGGAGCCAAATCCCGCGAAGAAGTTTATGAAGAAATATGTTCTGCAGAATTTCTAGTGTTACCCAGTTATACCGAAGGTTTTCCCAATATTGTTATTGAAGGTATGGCAATGGGATGCCCTATTTTAGCGACAAATGTTGGGGCAATTCCTGAAATGCTGGATATATGCAATTCTCCAGCTGGATTTTGTATATCTCCACAAAATATCGGTGCACTAAAGGAATCCATTGAGATGATGTTTGTAGAGAAGGAGCTAAGAACTGAATATGGACATAATGGTTTAAAAAGGGTCTTGCAAAATTATAACATGCACCATATTATCGAACAATACATAACAGTCTGGCAACAGGTTTCTAACACAACAATTTGATTACATATAATTTAAGATCAACTTGTGAAAAGCGTACTAATTATTTCCGCAACATTCCCGCCCGAGCCAATTGTTTCTGCACAAATTTCCTATGCATTAGCAGATGAGCTATCTGGTTCAAATAATGTAACAGTTATATGTCCTAAACCCACTCGTCCAGCAGGTTTTAATTTTGAGAGAGGAGCACAAAAATATCAATTTCAAAAAATCGTTTTGGACTCTTACACCTGTCCGGAATCATGTTTGTTAGGAAGATTAAGGGAGACCTATAGTTTTGGTAAAGCGTGCAAAAATTATATCGAAAACAACCATCAAGATATCGATATAATTTATATGAATGCCTGGCCATTATTAGGTCAATATTTAATTGTTAAAGCCGCGAAGATGTTTAATTTGAGCCTTATTCTTCATGTTCAGGATATTTATCCGGAATCACTCACCAATAAAATGCCACATTTTTTAAAGGGATTTCTTCAAAAAATATTATTACCACTAGATCAATATATTTTGAGTAACTCATCTCAGATTATTGCAATTTCCTGTAATATGAAGAAATACCTGCTTCAAAGTCGAAAATTAAATGAAGAAAATATCACTGTTGTAGCTAATTGGCAAAATGAGTCAAAATTCATTGACTTCAAATTAAACAATGATAATAACTTATTATCTGAAAATTTTACATTTATGTATTTGGGAAATATCGGTCCAGTTGCCGAAGTAGAATTCCTAATCAAATGCTTTGCAGAAGCTAATTTGTCAGAAGCAAGACTAGTCATTGCAGGTGCAGGTTCGATGAAAGCGCATTGTCAAAAATTAAGCTCGACATATTTGGATTCAAAAATTGAGTTTTGGGATGTTCCAGATGGTAAGGTACCTGAAATACAATCTTTGGCAGATGTAATGTTGCTGCCAGTCAAAAAGGGGTCAGCTAGGAGTTCCATTCCATCAAAATTACCAGCTTACATGTTCTCAAAAAAGCCAATTTTAGCATGTGTGGATATTGACAGCGACACGGCTGATTCAATTCTCCAATCTGGATGTGGTTGGGTAATCGAACCAGAGAATAAAAGACAACTAATAGGTATGTTAAAATCTATATGCAAGGAGAGCCGAGAATCGAGAATACAAAAAGGGGAGAATGGATTCAACTATGCGATATCAAGATATACTAAAACAGTTAACCTGAAAAAAATCACAGACTTGATTACCAAACTAGCTTAAGAAAAAAATGTCAATAATATCCTTTCCATTTAACAGGTTAGATTATCTGGATTTAAAAAAATTCGACTCGAAAGTACAGTTAAAATCGAATCACAATGCTTACTGCTAAGGGTTATTTTAAAAGAAATATTAAAAATAGGCTGAATCAGAGCAAAAAGTGACATTCACTTTTTAGAACATTGAAACAGAACACTAAAACATTTTCAGTTTTATGTCGAAAAATCACAACGAAAATAACTTTAAATTATTATATCTGTAATGTATATTGCGATCAAACCATATCCCTAAGCCATTTAAGTACCTAATTCAGATATAGAAAATACATTTAAACAAACTGATATACAACTATAATAATTACAATTATAGAACCTCACTCAACTTAAATATTCCAAATTTTCAATTTGCAGAAAGCACCTATTCCGGATTTGATAATTGAACTTATTAATATCGTATCAAACGAAACTTTATTTATCAAGGCTCGTTTATTATAAATTAAATACAAATACAATGATATTCAGATTCGCAAAGTTAAGCGACGTCAAATCCTTGGCTAAATTGCATTTGGAATGCGGTCGTCATCAACCTGGAGGGTTTATGTTTAAACTGGGACTCTCATTCTTGAAAATATACTATTCACTGTTGATCAATGAAGAAAGCAGTATCATATTGATTGCAATAGATCAAGATGGAAATTTACTTGGATTTTGTTCAGGAACAATGGCAGCAGAAGAGCATCTTAACAATTTGAAAAGAAATCGATTCAAAATAGGAATATCCATATTGCCAGCTATCGTAAAATCTCCTAAGATGTTGGCCAATATTATCGATCGAGAAAAATTCATTTTCATGAAGGAAGGATCAATCCAGTTTGGAGTAGTAAAAGGACCCAGAATTGAATATTGGGCCTGGCGGCATAATGAAAAGAGTAATATGTCAATACCATTACTGAAGACTTGGCTCAAGGTTGTGTTTGATCTTGGAATCACTTCAATAAAAGCAGAAGTTGATATTGACAGAAAAAATCTTCTGACAATACATAAATTTTTAGGAGCTAAAGTTCAAGAACATTTAAATCTAAAGGATGGTAGGAAACGTGTAATTATTGAGTACTCAAACAAAACAACTAAATTTTCCATGAGCAACAACATCGATTAAAAGCATATATAATTATGTGAAGGCATTATAAACTGATAAAAATATAAAAAATGAATTTCCAAGTAATAAAAAGAAATGAGCATATATATATGGCTAATATTCATTTGGATGCTTTTCATGGATTCTTCTTATCATCATTGGGAGTGAAATTCTTAAAAGCTTATTATAATGCTGCATTAAAAAGCAATGAAACGATCGCTGTTTGTGCAGTTGATGATACTAGACTTATTCAAGGTTTTGCAACCGGATGTATCCAGTCAAAGGGGTTCCATAAACGGTTGATATCAAATAATTTTTTCACTTTTCTGATCCAAGGATTTATAATTTTGTTTACAAATACTAAAGCATTGATGCGATTGGCCATGAACTTAGATAAGATTTCCGATGAAAAAGATGATGGAGATTATGCAGAATTAATATCACTTGGTGTTTCAAGTGCCTGCAAAGGCTTGGGAATTGGCAAATCATTAATAAAAACTTTTGAAGATGAAGCAAAAATAAGGGGTTGTAAGAGGATTGCCCTAACAACCGACTATTATAATAATGAGGAGGTTGTCACTTTTTATTTTCATTCCGGATATAAAGTGTTTTATCAATTTATCGCCTATCCCAAAAGAAAAATGTATAAACTTATTAAAGACTTATAGCTAAATATTGAAGCAATATATCTAGATTTTTAA
>Ga0302292_1002618_pt1 | contig 10657 bp, 5 predicted proteins | sample III_Fen_N2_1_FD_194553 | JGI IMG/M metagenome (GOLD analysis project Ga0302292, IMG submission 194553) | Peat permafrost microbial communities from Stordalen Mire near Abisko, Sweden - III_Fen_N2_1 | ecosystem: Environmental > Terrestrial > Soil > Wetlands > Permafrost | place: Sweden: Abisko...
GTCTAAATCAGCATATGAATCTACAACTTTGCCACCTTTTACCAAAGAAAGTTCTTCAGCAGTTAACACGTCGAAAGAGAAAGAATCAAAATTTGTTGTTCCGTTGTTCGCAAATAAAGTTTTCATTACTTTTGAGTTTAATGATTAATACTGGTTCCTTAATTATTCTTGTTCGATGGTTTATTCTGGAATGAGATAAAAGGTAACCCTCTATTGAAAAAATAATCTCAATTAAATATTGACTCAATTATATTCTGCGATTTAACTACATTAGGAAAATGAAGAAAAAAATCAGTTTCATTATTTTATTATTGTTTTTTTCTTCTTTGGCTTTCACCCAGAATGTGAAAATATCAGTTCAGGATAGTTTATTGGCTTTGAAACTTCAGAAAAGTGGTGTTGCAGCCGGTCGGCTTGGTGATTTTGAATTAGCGTTGGAGAATTTTGAACAATTATATCAACTTAGGAAAAGCATTTACGGCTCAAATAGCTATAAACTGGCTTCTCCATTAATTAATATAGGAATTCAGTATAAAAATCTTCAGAATTTTGATAAAGCGGTTGAAGCATATAAAAGTGCGGAACAACTTTATCTTGCTGAATTTGGAGATAATTATTCGTCATTGGGTGTAATTTATATCAATATTGGTAATATTTTTCGATTGAGAGGCGATTACAACCAAGCAATCGAATATCAGAAAAATGCTTATCGAATTTTGCAAAAGGATAGTGTGAATTACAATTCAAATTTTCAGGATTCAAAGGTAAGTATTGCCGAAACTCAATTAAAACTTGGATTTAATAAAGAAGCAATACACTTTGCTAAAGCGAATCTAAAAAACACTTTGCCGCGATTAAAAGCAGTATTGTATGACTTGATTGCTTTAGCTTACCAAAAAGAAGGAAAATTCGACTTGTCAGAAAAAAACTATTTAAATGCAATTGAAAGTTGGATCAAACTTTATGGCGATAAAAATGTTGAATTAATATCGGAATATCTTGCCTATTCTTCTTTCCTGATGTCTCAGAAAAATTATGAAAAGGCTCTTCTTTATTCAACTAAGGCAAAATCAATCGTTTTAAACTTCTACGGTGAAAAAAGTACTTCCTATGCCGAAGTTCAGTCAAATTTTGGCGATTACTATTACCTAAAGAATTCGGAGGCTGGACAAATGGATGATTTTCCTGCTCAAAGAAAGAAGAACCTAAAAGAAGCGGTTCAATATTATCAAAGTTCTGTTATTGCACTTGTAGATTCTTTTCAAATTAGAGATCCTTTTGTCGACCTCCCATTAAAAAATGTAATTTCTGATATTCAATTGGTCGATTTGTTAAAGAAGAAGGCTTTATCAATGGAAAAGTTGGCAGATATATATCTTTCTGAGTTCGATAATAATAATTCAATTAAATACTATAATGCGAGTTTAAAATCGCTGTCAAGTACTGTGGAATTAATTCATCGACTGCAAATAGGATTTGAAAATGAAGAGAGTAAATTCTTTTTATCTCAGAATCAGGAATCAACTTTTTCTAAAGCAATAAATATATCCTATAAATTATTCAGTCTGACAAATAAAAGAGAGTACATCGATCGTGCTTTTGAGTTCTCAGAAAGGAGTAAATCTTCAAATTTGCTTGCTTCTGTTAAAGATGTTAAGGCTAAAGAATTTGGTGGGATTCCTGATTCATTGGTAAAAAAGGAGAATATTTTAAAAGGTAATATTGCGAGTTACAATTCCATGTTGTTTGAAGAGAATCATTCGGCAGCACCTGATTCGCAAAAGGTTAATTTATATTCATCTAAAATATTTAAGTACAATGAAGAATACAATCGGTTAATTGATTCATTTGAAAAATTATATCCACAATATTTCGCACTGAAATATGAAAATAAAGTGGTTGGCATAAATGAAATTCAATCAAAAATTAATAATCGTCAATCTTTATTGGAGTACTATATTAAGGAGCCTGAAAGCTATGCTGATAGAGGTGAATTGTATCGTTTTCTTATTACCAAAGACTCAGTAAGTTTCTCCAGGGAGAATATTGACGATTCGTTTTCAAATAACATCCAGTCTGTTTATGACTTCTTAATTAATCCGAATTATCTCTATACCAAAAAGAAAGATTTTGTCAATTATTCAGTTGCTGCTTTCGGATTGTATGAAAAGCTTATAAAACCGGTTGCCAAAAAGCTGAATGGAACATCGTTGACTATTATTCCACATGGTAAACTTTCCTATATTCCTTTTGACGCTTTAATTTCGCAAATGCCAGATACCAGTGTCATGAATTTTCGAAATTTGAATTATCTGGTTCGTGATTACGCAATTAATTATAGCTATTCAGCCACACTTCTGTATGATTATTTTAACCAGAAAAAAAGAAGCTCTGAAAGTCTGCTTGTATTTTCGCCACATTACGACTCGCATGAAGCAAGAATTGATCCGGAAACAACGGTTTCATATTTCTTGAGTCCCTTGCCTGGAGCAAAAGATGAAGTGAATGGTATTTCACGTTTTATTTCGGCAGTTCCTTTTGTTGATATGCTTGCACAGGAAAGTACCTTCAAAGAAAAAGCTCCGGACTTCGATATTTTGCATTTGGCCATGCATACTGTTATCAACGATAGCTTGCCTATGCTTTCGAAATTGGTTTTTTCAGTGTCCGATCAAAAGTCAGCTGATGATGGTTTTTTGAATGCATATGAGATATATAATATGAAACTCAATGCTCGTTTGGCAGTTTTGAGTGCATGCGAAACCGGTTCAGGTAAACTTCAGCGAGGAGAAGGGGTGATGAGTATGGCACGTGCGTTTATTTATGCCGGCTGTCCATCTATCGTGATGACTCTGTGGCAGGTGGAGGATAAATCGGGAGTAAAAATTATGGAAGATTTTTATAATTATTTATCTAAGGGAAAGCGGAAGGATGTTGCACTTCGAATGGCCAAGCTAAATCATCTTAATAATTCGGATCCTCTAACAGCTCACCCACATTTCTGGCTAGGTTATGTAACCATTGGTAATCCGGAACCTTTATATACAAGCAAGGACGTATATTTTGTAATCTTCCTGTTTGTAGCCGCCCTACTTATTTTTGCGGATTGGCACTTCCGCAGAAAACGTTTGAAGAGAAAAGTGCAGGTTTGAGATTTTGCAATTACCTAACAATATCACTTTAATTATCACCACTCAAAATCTTGTTATATTCAAGATCTTGTTTTATACTTTTAATTAAGTATTCCTTGCACTTAAATTTGCGCTTCTTAGCATATTTTTCACTTTTGAAGCCCATAATCTGTGCAATATTTTTGAGCGGTACTTTATCAAAATACAACTGCAATATTTTTTGGCAATCTTTTCCTAAATTGATGAAATGCTTCTGATATAAACGGTATCGCTCATTCATATCTGCAACTCTTTCCAATCCATCATCATAGAGATCTTCATGATATTCATGATTGTCTTTGATCTTCTCTTTTTCAATTTTTCTTTTGTCAAGCTGTTTGAGCCATAGGAATCGGCAGACAGAGTATAAATATGTTTCAAATGTACAATCTAATACCAGTTCGTTAGCTTTAAGTTTTCTGAAAATAATAATGATTGCTTCCTGAAATATATCATTGGCATCATCATCATCTCCACTATTTTTTTTGATGAAAAAATTAATCTTGGAATAGAAATTCTTATAGATATATTGTAATACAATAGTATCATTTCTTCGAATTCCATTTAACAGGTCAAGGTTTGAGTAATCAATCATCGCAAAAGATTAAATCGTTTAAAATGAATTTAACAGAAGACATAACCGTGTAATCATTTCGGTTTAAAAATGACTATAAAATGTTGAAAATGCAAATATTTCTTTTCGATTTTCTATAGGAGCGTCACGAATCAAAAATTTTCTATCAATGTATAGAGCTTTTGCTTATCTTGAGTTGATAATATCTGATTAAATTATAGTTTAGCCCATTTGAATCAATAACTATTTCTATAATAAAATTATAGAAAGTTATTGCAAATAAGTTATTTATAGATTATGTAGGGTGATGGAGTCGAGTGTGCTGATTTGCAATTCTTAATGATATGGATAGAAATATGTGATCTTGAATTGAACTTATTTTTTTTCGATTTGTATATTTTCGCTAAAGAAATTTTGCAAAAATAAAAAGGTAGGTTCAATAACCTACCTTCTCTCTCTTAAACTAACTAACCTAACTAAACCTAAACTTATGAAAAAAAATGTACTACAAATATATTACATGCAGTTCTAAAATTATGAAAAGAATTGTTAAATGATGTTAAACTTAATTTGGCTAAAGCGTTAATTGAATGTTACTGAGCTACAAATCGATACGTAATTGTTCCTTTTTGGATTGTTGGTGCTTTTGGGTCTGAATTAAAAATAGTACGTTCAGCAGCTTGGGTTGCATATGTTGGCAACATAGGATCGTTTATACTACCAGCTGGCCTTGCCTCTGCTTTGACGACTTCGCCCGCTCTATTGACTTGTATGTCGATAGTAATTAACCCTCCGCCTTTAGCCAGAAAAACCGGAATGGGCAGTCTGACATGAAATCTGTTTTCCAGAAAATAATGTATATTACTCTTCCCCGAATAAATTGTGTTTTTAATGGAATCGGGATTTTGACCTTCGGTAATGGCCTCAGGCATTGCAAACTTTTTAATTGGAGGTGCCTTTTTCGAAAGCTGTTTATTCACGTTATCAACCATCTTTTCAGCTTCCTCAATGTCATGTTTGTAGCTTTCATCAAAAAACTTGTCTTTTTTCATCGCGTCATTCACTGCCAGATTACTTCCCATGTTTCGATTTTGTCTGCTAGTTTGATCAGAACCCGTTTCTCTATTTTGAATTTTTTCTGGTTCAGATAATTCGGTTTTTTCAGGAGGCAAAACAAAATCAAGCAGAATCGTTTCTTCTTTTTCGGTTTTAATTTTGAAATTTAATTCTTCGATCCAAAAGCCAGTTACCAATAAGATGTGAAAGATCAGGGTTCCCATAACCCCGTACATATATTTTCTATATAATTCTTTTATTTTCAGCATTTGGACGCAAATTTAATAAAATCGCCTATTACTAAATCATGATTTTCACGGGCAGCTAAGCTTTTTATAATTATTTAGATAATTTTAGAAATTGGAAAAGAATATTTGAAAGCATGAAGATCGTCTTGGTAATAATAATTTTTCTTACTTCCTTATCACTCGCAGGAAATGGTATTTCAATTCAAAAGAACGATTCTTTGCATATCGTTCCGATGAATAGGAATAATGAATTATTTTACGATAGTCTAGGAATTAAGGCTTCCCGACATCCGGTAACCAAGTGGCTTTATGGAACAATGGTTCATTCTGCAAATGACACTGTAAATAAATATACGCAGTCATATACGTATTACAAAGGGTTTAGAAATAAAATTATCGGTACAATTTCAATACGATCACTTAAAGTTTTTGGGCCTACTTTTGATGATACCCTGCGAACTACAAATATCTGGATTGAAAAAGCTGCTAATAAATTACATTCCAAATCGGATTTGTATGTTATCAGGAAGAATTTATGGATTAAAGAAGGGCAAAGAGTTGATCCGGACCTAATGATGGATAATGAACGGCTTCTTCGAAGTTTACCTTACCTGAAAGATGTAAGGATTATAATCACCCCCAGACCCTTGAATAATGACATGGTTGACGTTTTAATTCTTACACAAGATGTTTTTTCGTTTGGTGCTAACGGAGGTATAGGCAGTGTTAATAAAGGACAAGTTGGCATTTATGATAAAAACATTTTGGGTGTCGGACATGAAGCCGGAATCACTATTGTTGGCCAAACAGATAAATTACCGCATATTGGATTCGAGTCTTATTACTCTATAAATAATATTATGGGGAATTTCATTGACTTCTCTACCAACTATTCAAATACCTATTTACATCAGGAATTATTTATTTCTTTTGAGCGAGATTTCTTAAGACCCCAATCGGTTTATGCTGGTGCGCTAACTGCTTTGCGAAGTTTCAGAACAGATAGGGTGTATCTGAATAGCAATGTGATAAGCAGCGATCCATTGAATTATGTTTATCTGGATGGATGGTATGGCCGACGATTGAACTTAGGCATCAGACCAAATGATAGCCGTTTCCAAATAACCTTGTCCGGTCGCGTCAGATATACGCATTTTTATGACCGACCGCTTCCTGACAGCAATAACAATCAGTATTTTGCCAATAGTAATTTTTATCTGGGTAGTTTGAGCTTTTCGAAACGTTCGTATGTTCGCGATTATTTGGTATACAGTTATGGCATTACTGAAGATATTCCAAAAGGTTATTTGTGTGAACTTGTTTTCGGATTCGATCACAATGAGTTTAATGATCGTTGGTATTCTCATGTATTTTTGTCGACAGGTAACCTATTTAAAAATAAGCCATTTTATTTGTACACTTCTTTGGGAGTTGGAAGCTTTTTTAATCAATCGCATACTGAGCAGGGAATGGCCGATTTGAAGTTTGATTTTATTTCACAATTGTTTAAAGTCTGGAATGTTCAGGCTAGGCAATTCATCAAATTGGATTATACTGTTGGATTTAAACGGTTCGATATTGAAAATTTGTTGTTACTTAACAGCAATGGCATCAGAGGATTTGGAAGCCTTATTGGCAAAGGAAAGCAACGCCTGACTTTAAATGTTGAAAATGTCTTTTTTCAGAAAAAATCTATTCTGAATTTTCAGTCTGCTTTGTTTTCGTTTTTTGATATCGGAATTGTTGGACCATCAGAACAGTCCATTTTTAAACAAAGCTATTATGCCGGATTGGGTGTTGGTTTAAGAATCCGGAATGAAAACCTGGTATTTAAAACGATTCAAATTCGGTTGGCCTATTACCCAAATCATCCGAGTGACGTGAATTCCGTTGGCTTTATTCTGGATGGAGTTTCTAAATCCCGGTTTTATAACTTTCAGCCACGTGGCCCGGAGCCTTTGCGCTTTGAATAATACCTGAATTACAGATTATCCAAAAAATAATTACTAATTTTTTCCATCAGGTGAAGCCTGTCATTTCCCCGAACATTGTGTTCGTGTGTTGGATAGACGAAAAAGTCAACTTGCTTGTCTAAATCGATGCATTTCTTCAGGAATTGCAAACTTTGCTGCATGACAACAGTTTGATCCTGAACTCCGTGTATGATCATCAGCTTCCCACTCAGCTTATCCACATAATTCATCACATTTGCATTTTTGTACCCTTCCGGGTTTTCCTGAGGAGTGTCCATGTAACGTTCTCCGTACATCACTTCATACATGCTCCAGTCAACAACCGGACCACCGGCAACAGCAACTTTAAATATTTCAGGATATTTGAGTTTCAGGTTTAAAGTCATAAACCCGCCATAACTCCAGCCATGAACTCCAATACGGTTTACGTCAACATATGGTAGCGATTTCAGGTAATCGATACCTTTCATTTGGTCGGCTGTTTCAATAACTCCCAATTGGCGGTGAATCACATTTTCAAATGCTTTACCTCGGTTGTCAGAGCCACGACTGTCGACTGTAAACGCAATGTATCCTTTTGAAGCCATATAATATTGCCACCAACGGGCATCGTTCTGCCATGTTTTATTAACCAATTGAGCATGTGGCCCACCATAAACATATATGATCACCGGGTATTTTTTTGTTGGGTCGAATTTGTTGGGTTTTATCATTCGACAATACAGGTCTGTTGCACCATCTGCGGCTTTGATGGTGAATACGGCGTTCTCTCCCAGATCAAAATCTTTTAATGTGTTTGACGCTTCAAAAAGAATTTGCTTGCTGTCCTTTTTCGTTGAAATCAAATCGAGTTGACCTGGAATATTCGTGCTTGTCCAACGATCAATTATGTTTTGTTGATCAGGAGATGAAATGCAAGAATGTGTGCCCGCATCGGCTGTTAGTTTATCCGTTTTTCCTGAACGAATATTGATCCGGTAAAAGTGCCGTTCTATCGGGCTTTCTTTGGTGGCTTCAAAAAACATGTTTTCCTCTTTGGCATCAAATCCAGATAATTCGGTTACTTCCCAATCTCCTTTGGTAATCTGGGCAATCAATTGGCCGCGAATGTTGTATTCATAAACATGGTTCCATCCATCTCTCCGGCTTTGTAAGTAAAATTTCTCCGGATCAATTTTCGAGAAGAATATCGGATGAACTGGTTCAACATATTTGTCATCTTGTTCTTCCAAAACAGTTTTAATCAAATCTCCGGTAACCACGTCATATTGGTTCAATTTCATGTGGTTTTGCTCGCGGTTCAGTTCCTGAATAATAATGCTTTTCTCGTCAGGACTCCAACAAATGTTGGTTAGGTAATGATCGAGTGGTTCGCCGGTTTTCATGTAAATGGTCTGCTTAGTCGCCAGATCATAAATTCCAAGTTTGACCTGATGACTGGTCATTCCGGCCATCGGATATTTGATGTTTACTAATTCGGCTTCACGAGTCATGTAATCAACTAAAGGGTAATCCCCAACCATGGTTTCGTCCATGTGATAAAAAGCGAGTTTATTTCCAGCCGACGACCAAAATGTTCCTTTATCAATTCCGAATTCGTTTCGATGAACTGCTTTTCCGTTGATTATATGTAGGTTTTCGTCGTTAGTAATTTTCTGTACTCCTGAAGTTCCAGTAGTAAAAAGATTATTATTTACTGTGTAGGCAAGCGATGATTTTGTGGTGCAAAAATCCAGATTTTCGGCATCCGCAGGATATTGAATATTTTGATTTACCTGTTTGGTGTCGAGATTTAGGATCACAACCTGATTCGCCGCCAGAAACCATAGTTGGGATGGATTGATGAACGAAAATACAGGAAAAGAGTTGATTGATTTCATTCCTCCTGCATTTAAAGCAGTATTCAATTCCGAGAGCGACAAAATTTTGGACTGATCATTCTTCTGTATTTCTTGCTGAAACAGAATGCTGTCTTTTACCATCACAAAACGACGCGCATCGCGCCATTTAACCTGTTCAGGCATTTCTGGTTTCAGGTAACTGCTGGCACCCAAAGTTGCATCTTTCAGGCTCAAAGTCTTTTGGGCGCTTACTCCGAAAACGATAAAAAACAGGATCAGAAGAATTGTAATCTGCTTCATTATTATATTTTATTAAATTTTGACATCAAATGTAAAGCGAAAATTAGTTCAGAAAACTTCGAATTAGCTGAATAAACTCATTATTTCTTGTTCATTTATTCCGTCGATCGGATTATTCGAGCTGATAAATTTTTCAGCCAAAGCTGATTTTCTGGATTTCAAAACCTGAATTTTTTCTTCGATCGAATCTTCGGTGATAAACCGGTAAACAAACACTTTTTTATCCTGACCAATCCGGTGGGCGCGATTAATAGCCTGATTTTCAGCTGCCGGATTCCACCACGGATCGATGATGAAAACATAGTCGGCAGAGGTCAAGTTCAGACCGACGCCACCGGCCTTCAGTGAAATCAGGAAAATGTGGTTATCCGGGTCCTCCTGAAACTGCCTGATCACTTCCTGTCGGTTGATTGTTTTTCCGGTCAGCATCGAATATTTCCAGTTTTTTGTTTCAATTTTAGCCTGAAGTAATTCGAGGTGTTTTACAAACGAAGAGAATATCAGAACTTTATGGTTTTCAGCCAATAGATTTATCAGGTTTCGGTATATTTCGTTGAATTTGCCCGATTCCATCTCGTTTTCCTTGGAGACCAACGATGGATGGTTTGCCAGTTGCCGAAGTTTGGTCAATCCCTGAAGAACCACCAATGCCGATTTTTTGATTCCGTTCGATTCAATGTTTTTCAGAATGGCATTCCTAATGGAAGATTTTTCAGTATCGTAAATTTCTTTTTGATCTTCAGTCATTTCGCAATAGCGGATTTGCTCGGTCATTGCTGGTAAATCTTTGGCAACATCCTCCTTTTTGCGTCTTAGTACAAAAGGATGAATCAGATTTTGCAATTTTTTCTGCTGTTCTTCGTCATTTTTTTTCTCAATAGGAGTAATAAATTCACGCTTGAAGTATGGCAAACTACCGAGTAATCCTTTGTTCAGGAAATTGAGTTGAGACCACAAGTCAGACAGCGAATTCTCAATTGGAGTTCCGGTAATCACCAGTTTGTGTTTTGACTTTATTTCAAGAATGCTTTTATACGTTTTCGACGACGAATTTTTGATGTTTTGGCTCTCGTCCAAAATCATGTAAAAGAAATCGTATGCCCCTAGCATTTCTGCATCGTTTCTCAATGTTCCGTATGTGGTCAGGATTACATCGTAGTAGCCAATGGTTTGCGCCATTTTGCTTGATTTATTCCGTAGGCTGCCGGTATGTTTGTAGACCTTGAGCGATGGTGCGAATTTCCGGATTTCATTTTCCCAGTTGTGAATCAGTGACGTTGGCATGACTATTAGCGAGGCTGGTTGTACTGGAGCGCCTGTTTCGGGCTGATCGAAAAGCGAAAATTGCAACTCGTCATTTTTCTCCGGAATAATGATTTGTTGTTTTGCTTTCTTGATTTTCAGTAGAAGGGTCAAAGCCTGCAAGGTTTTCCCCAAACCCATATCATCAGCCAGGCAGCCTCCCAATTGATTTTCGTACAAATGAAACATCCAC
>Ga0302292_1002620_pt1 | contig 10654 bp, 10 predicted proteins | sample III_Fen_N2_1_FD_194553 | JGI IMG/M metagenome (GOLD analysis project Ga0302292, IMG submission 194553) | Peat permafrost microbial communities from Stordalen Mire near Abisko, Sweden - III_Fen_N2_1 | ecosystem: Environmental > Terrestrial > Soil > Wetlands > Permafrost | place: Sweden: Abisko...
AGCCACAACTTCTGTAGTTAAATCTAACGCGTCGCGGAGTCCGTGTAGTCTTTGTGCAATTTGTCTGATTTGTGTGTTCATACTGTATTATTATTTTGCCTTCAGTTTTGCCTGAAGAATGATATGTATTATCCTTATAAATCGTGGAATAACTTTACGAATGATTCTGAAATAAACAGACTAAGTAACAGGAAATAAATAAAGTCCCATAATCTCAACTAAAACTTTATCAACCCTCAACTTTATCCCCCTCTCTTACTCCCTCTCCACTTGGAGAGGGTTGGGATGAGAAGTCGTATTTCTACAAGAATAGAACAAGACATTATATTGTTCCAACTACTTATAAACAATAGTCTGTTTTAATCCTTAACGCAACGTACTGAATATCCGGCTTGCTTTGAACCACTGTTAATGGCTGCCTGACTGGTAGAGTTATCAAGGGACCAACTCCAGGCGTTGTTTGTGTCCACTTCGGTGGAAGTCCACCATTGCCCAATGACTCCTAAATTATAAAATCCATATATGCCGTTTTCAGTTGAAATGAAACCACCGGGTAAAGCTGTAAAACCATTTGAATCGGTTGCTAAAGCATAACTGCCACTCCAATGGGTATTTCCAATTTCTTTTAATTTATCACCGGCAACCGATTGTCCTCCTAAATATGTTATTAGAGTCAAAACCTCAGCCTTTGTGGGGATATGCCAGCCTGTCGGAGCTAAATACCGGCTATCGTGAACTGCCGACCAATTGTAAAGATTGCCATACGAAATACTGTCAGCAGTGCTGTTATCATAACTGCAATATGCTCCGGATGGAAAATTTGTCCATGAAACAGGATTTGTTAGTTTAGAGATTATTTTTCCATCCCGATACTTTGATGTTTTCAAATTTTCAGCCATCCATACCTGGGTACCAATTGTTACGGTATGATATATATTGCCACTGACATCGGCTAATAGTGTGGTAAAGGTTAGCTGACTGCCATAAGCTGTACCGGTACTGTTGGTAGCGTAACAACGTATATAATACTTTGTGCCCATGGTTAAACCGGTTACAGAGGTCGAAAATTGACCGGTCCCTGCAGTAGAGGTTGATTTGCTGTTTGCGGTAGTCGGGTTGGGACTGGTACTCCAGCAGGCACCCCGGGCGGATATAGCGGCACCGGCATCAGCAGGGACATTTCCCCAGCAGGTGACTGAATTCGTTGAAACTGCAGTTAATTTATTTGTTACAACAACCGGAAGTAAAGCATTATTTTTACAACTGACTGCAACTATCAATAAGAATCCTGTTAATACTAAATAGGAAAGACGAAATTTGGTTGATTTACTCATAATTATTAATTAGTTTTTTTTTGAAAAGTAGATAGAAATTAAATGCCATTATTCAGGTCTTTTTAATTCTTAATATGGTTTTAAGGATTCATAGATAGTTAAATGATATGTTTGTTAATCAGCAAAGGCTTAAATTTCAGTATTCTGGAATTTATTAATTCTTCATTGTTAATTACTTGAATTGGTATTTAATTCCGGATTCTTCTCAAATCTGAAAGGAGTTTATTTATCCCAATGAATAAATATTATTTATATACAACGAATTAATTAATATGACATAATAATTTGCAAAACATTCATTTACATATATTCTGTCTTGGTTCTTGGTTCTACTTAATATGCGATGCCTTTAATCCTTTAATCACAGCATTCGTAAATCCGTTAGCTTCCATTTCATTAAGTCCTTTGATGGTAGTACCGCCTGCTGTAGTTACTTTATCAATTTCAACTTCAGGATGTGTGCCGTTTGCTTCCAGTAAATTAATAGCACCACGCAAGGTCTGGATCACTACTTCTTTAGCAATGTCAGGATATATCCCCATCTCCACACCGCCTTCTGTGGCAGCACGAATATAACGGAATGCGTAGGCTATTCCACAGGATGAAAGTGACATAAATGCATTCAACTGGCTTTCGGGAACGAGAAAGGTTTTCCCTAATTCCGAAAAGATAGCAACAATCAGTTGTTCCTGTTCTTTCGAGGCATTGAAGCTTGAAATGGTGGAAACACTTTGCAGAACATCAATAGCTATGTTTGGTATTATACGGAATATTACTCCATCCGTATTGAAGTATTTTGTTAATTGCTCAAATTCAACTCCGGCTGCAATTGAGACAACGATTTGTTTTTTATAATCAAATTTATTGTCAAATTCATCGGCTATAGATTCGACTAACCAGGGTTTTACTGCCAGGATAATGATATTGGCATCTTTTATTATTTCCCTGTTCGAATTACTCACTGTAATCTCCGGTGCAAATGCCTTTATTGCATCTAAATTTTTTTGTGATACATCACTTACACGGATATTTTTTGATTGAATAAGCTTCCCTCTCGATAATCCGCGGGCAATGGCACCGCCCATGTTTCCTGCACCAATGATGGCTATTTGTAAATCAGTTGTTTCCATTGTATATTTGTTTTAAAAGAATCTGTTCAATTTAAGACAACAAAGATAGAATAAGTAATTTAAATTATGGTTTTAGAATTAAGAATTGTTAGAAAAATACATTCTTGCTTTTATTTTAACTGTTTCGATTCCTTCTTTATAGTTGGTTAATTAGTTGTCCCGATAGCTTTCGGGAGGTTAATTATGTAATTGGTTGAATCAAAATTATACTAAACAGTTACAGTTCAATTGTAATCCCGATAGCTATCGGGAGTTAATGAATTAATTGTACATCACTATTGTGTTTTTCTATTGTGTCCTACTGTGTCTACTGTGGTTATTTGTTCTTCAATTGTAAATGAATTAATTGTACATTACTATTGTGTTTTTCTATTGTGTCCTACTGCGTCTACTGTGGTTAATTGATTTTCAATTTTAAATGAATAAATTGTACATCATTATTGTGTTTTTCTATTGTGTCCTACTGTGTCTACTGTGGTTCATTGATCTTCAATCTTCAATTGTAAATGAATTAATTGTACATCACTATTGTGTTTTTCTATTGTGTCCTCTTGTGCCTATTGTGGTTTGTATCAAAAGCTGAGACTTAAACATCCCAAAAGTCCCCATGGACTTACATTGGCATGATGTAGATCAGTGAGTCTCCATACCGACTGTAACGTGAAAATATGCAGTATATTTGTAAGCCCGGCTCCAACTTCCATATAGGGTTTTGTCATAGGGTTCGTAAATACAGGATAGTCAAACTGTGAAGCATGCGATTCGTTTAACCCGCCGTATGCCATCTTGAATGAGAACATTTCACGCAGATTAAGATGCTTGATAAGTGGAATCTGGTTCATGATAACTCCGTTAAACAATAACTCAGTGTGCAGATTGATGTACTTATCGGCCGCATATTCCAGGTAATTCATCAGGTTGAACGTATACGAACCATAGCCTCCCGATTCGCTTCCCGGTGGTATTCCAAGCATTGGGTAAGGTACGTTTCCAAGGATAATGCCTGCATCAGCAACATAATTAAATTGGCCGTATTCAAATCGTATATATTGCTTCATTTCTGCGATGATCTTACCGTATTGACCTGTTTTATTCGCAAACCCGTATTTTCCATATTCCAGGATGCCATAGATTACCGGCAAATTATTAGAAACATAAATCCGTTGCATATACGCATCATAAGTCTTTTCATCAAATGAAAACCGTGTTGATACTGTTGCCGATTGTTGTTGGATAGAATTTGCTACGCTCACTTTCCCAAGGGACATTGGCATGGATGCGTTTGCAAATATCTGATTGGATCGCAAATAGATATTACTTTCAATATCCTGATTCCATTCGTTTGCAAATGAGAGCGAATATTCTTTTCGTTCACTTATTTTCCGGGCAGATTCTAATGCTAAAAATGAACCGGAAATATCTTCATCACCTGTAACCAGCGGATTTTCTCGATACATGAAATTGTTGTAATTATAATCAATCCGCCTGTAGTCATTAGTATACGTAAAATTCAGGATTCTTCTTTTTTCTCCCTGAAATTTATATTGGGCTATACCTGAATATTTAACAACTTCATTTTTAAATCCGTAACCTATAAACCCCCCAACAGAAAAATTCTTCCATAATTTTTCATTGGTTTGAAACGGCAATGTGAGGCGCAATCCCTCTATATCTGTAATTCGGACAACCTGTTCAATCTTTCCGATATCTATTTTTCCAACAGGAATATATCCGGTAAAAACTATGTCCGCAATCCATTTGGCAGTTCGTAACAGGGGTGTATTATTCAGGTCACTCAGTTTTTCATCTAGTTTAGTCACGTTGTATTCACTCTGCGCAAAATTAGTACTTTGTTGAACATTTGTATCGGTCGAATGAAATGTCGCACTCCTTTTTACAAAGATTTCAGGTCTTGGATGCAGGCTGTCGGTGAGCAAAGCATAATTCATATATAAGGCCGTTTCTTCCGATTGGCGCATCCAGTGATTGGTGGATACCGGTACAAATTTTTGTGAAATATGCAGGTTGTGGATAAAATTAATATTCGCCTGAACAGGCAAATCCGCTTCAATATGCGTCAGGCTGTAAGTAGTTGAATCAATCCATAGTTTACCATCAAAAGCTAAATTCTTAGGATTCTTACTCCTGTAGTGTATTTCGTATTGTTTGCCGTTCATTGTTTTTATACTGTCGGCTAAATAATACTCATAGAAAACATTTCCAACTGTTGAAAGGGGACTCACAATGCTTTTTCCGAAAACTGTTACGGCATTATCATAAAAATTCAATTCGGTATCTAACTCCCCGACCAGTTTTTCGAGAATCTTCTCGCCTGTTTTAGGGGAGGAGAAAATGGTATTCGAAACTTGTTTCTTGCCTGTTGCATTAATCTGATAGTTGTTTTCTTCCATGAACAGAGGGATAACAAGCGATGAATCGGAACCTGAGATATTCCCTTTTTTCAACTGGTCAAAAATCTTTCTGCTCATTGATCGTTGGCTTATCTTACTAAGCATTACCAGATTCTGTTCTTTGCTGAGGGCTTTGTAACCGCTTTGCCGGCTGATATCATTCACTTTCTTGAGGAATCGGACTTTTTTCATGATTTCAATGGCCGGATTTGATCCGGGGACAACAAATACTTCCTGAAGGAGTGTATTCGCTTCATCCAATTCAACCTGAAGTCCGACACTCTGCCCGGGTTTTATTTTGATTTCGTGTCTTTTATAGCCGATTGAAGTAAAAACGAGTGTATTCTTTCTTTCAGTTGAACGAATCATAAAGTAACCTTCTTCATTCGATTGAGCACTGGTTTGTGAGTTTTTAAATGAAATATTTACAAAAGGAATCGGTGTTTTATCGACACTGCTTAACACCTGTCCTACAACTAAAGTTTCCTGTGCCTTTATAGCAGGAGAAAGAAGTAAGAGCAAGAGTAGAATGTTTATAAATACGTTTTTAAAAGATGCGATACGTATTAAACTCAATATTTTTGGGTCGCTGTTTCTGTTCATAAATCATTTCTCTATGACCGTCCGTGCATGGAGGGCATAAGGTTGTCTGTAAAATTTGAAAAATGTATTGATTGTGTCGTTTCTTTATTTCAAATCTATCTACTATATAACTAATTACAAATACCTAATTATCAATTTTTTGTGCTATATTAAGAAACCTTATTTTTCTTTATTTTTACCCTACTATATAACTAAATTAAAGTGCTTTATAATCAATTTTTTGTGCTATATTAAGAAACCTTATTTTTCTTCTTCTTTACCCTTTATAGAAAGCATAACTACCACATCATCAACCTTATTTCCTTATTAAATGCATTTTTTAAACCTATTGTAGTTATCTCAATTGTTGTTCGATCTCTGATCGTGTGGACTTAATAATAAGCTGTGTTAATCAGTGGACAATCTCTTAATAATCCATGTATCATAGTTAAGTAGTCATAGATAGTTTAATGATATGTTTGTTGATTTTTAAATGCTTAACCTTCACTGTCCTGACAATTATTAATTATTATTTTTTAATTTTTAATTACTTTTTACCACAACCCTACCCTTATTTCCTTATTAAATGCATTTTTTAAACCTATTGTAGTTATCTCAATTGTTGTTCGATCTCTGATTGTGGGGACTTAATAATAAGCTGTACTAATCAGTGTAATCGGTGGACAATCTCTTAATAATCCATGTATCATAGTTAAGTAGTCATAGATAGTTTAATGATCTGTTTGTTGATTTTTAAATGCTTAACCTTCACTGTCCCGGCAATTATTAATTATTAATTTTTAATTATTAATTCCTTTTTGACAAACATAGGGCCTTATTAAATGAATTTTTAATCCTATCGTAGTTATTTTTATTAATGTTCGATCTCTGATCGTGGGGACTTAATAATAATCTGTGCTAATCAGTGGACAATCTCTTAATAATCCATGTATCATAATTAAGTAGTCATAGATAGTTTAATGATCTGCTTGTTGATTTTTAAATGCTTAACCTTCACTGTCCTGACAATTATTAATTATTATTTTTTAATTATTAATTATTTTTTATCTTTTTCTAATTCCTTCATCCTCTTATACAATGGATGGCATTCCATCACTGTTTTCCGTAAGAAATGGACATCGATATGCGTATAAAGTTCGGTCGTCGTAATCGATTCATGGCCCAGCAATTGTTGAATAGCACGTAAATTGGCACCATTTTCAAGTAAATGAGTAGCAAACGAATGACGGAATGTATGCGGACTCACATTTTTCCTGATGCCGGCTAATAATGCCAGCTCTTTTACGATTTTGAAAATCATATCCCGTTTCAGCTTCGAACCTCTGCGGTTTAAGAATAACCAGTCTTCATGGCCTTTTTTAATAGTAAGACAATTCCGGTCTGTTTTCCAAAGCCCGATTTGTTTTATGGCTTGCGGTGACATTGGTACCAGACGTTGTTTGCTCCCTTTTCCTTCAACAAGCATATATCCTTCGTCCATATAAAGCTGGGACAGTTGAAGTCCAAGCAGTTCCGAAACCCGTAATCCCGAACCATAAAGTACTTCAATGATCGCCTTGTTGCGTTGGCCTTCTTTCTTGGATAAATCGATGGCACCCACTATATCGTCAATTTCCTGTACAGAGAGTATTTCAGGTAATCTCAATCCGATCTTTGGACTTTCAAGTAACTCTGTCGGGTCATCAATAATGTGATTCTTATAAATCAGAAAATGATAAAAGGATTTTATACTCGACAAAATCCGTGCCTGCGATCGCGGATGAATGCCTAAACTGCTTAATTCAATAATAAAATCGCGTATGTGGTTGGTTTCTGCTGTTTCAAGTGTAAGGTGGGCATCCGATAAATAGCCTGATAATTTCAACAAATCACTTTCGTATGCCTCTATCGTATTGTCGGATAACGCTTTTTCAAATTTCAAATACAAATGATACTCATCCCTGATTGGAAGCATAATAATTCATTATTAGATTTGAAATAATGAGCTATACGATAAATTTAATTGACGTTTTGATGTCTGTTCGTATTTATACTCAAATATTCTACAAAGATATTAAAAAGATTTTGTTCATACTAAACAGAATGATTTTATACAGAAGTGAAACCCTCACTAAAAGCAGTGTAAATATCACAAATTCGTTCAAAAAATGATTTCACTCGAATTCTAATAAGTGAGGGCTTCACTTTAGTTCTTGCATCATCGCGAATCCTGGAAGTGAAACCCTCACTCCCAACAGCATTAGTATCCCGGGTTCAAATCAAAGTGAGGGCTTCACTACAGCGGACGGAAGTGAAACCCTCACTAAAAGCCGTGTAAATAGCAATAAAGTCTTTCAATACAAGATATCATGGGTATTGCAGTTAGTGAAGGATTCACTTAGCGTTAAATTGTAAATGAATAAATTGTAAAAAATTATTGTGTGTTTCTATTGTGTCCTCTTTCCGATAAATCGGAATCTTCGATGTGTCTACTGTGGTTATGTATTTTCCCTTATGTCCGATTGTGGTTAATTTTATTTTTAAGTATTGATTTAGATTTTCTTTCTGAATAAATATTCTATCTTTGTCCATATTTAGAGTACAATCATCCTGATCACGTATAGATATAAGGAAATAATCAATAAAAGAATGAAAATCAACAAGCTTTTACTCTCAATTTGTTTTTTAGGAATCACCCTTTCAATGTCAGCTTATGATGCTGTAGGACACAGGATAATAGCCGACATTGCTTATCACAACCTGACCTCTAAAGCCCGTTCGCAGGTCGACAAGGTGCTTGGAGTCCGTGGTATTGTTTATGAAGCTACCTGGCCCGACGAAATACGCAGCGACAGTAAATATGCCTATAGTTACCAATGGCATTTCCAGGATCTCGACGACAATATGACCTCTGCCGGGATAAAGACGTTGATGAACAATCCCAAAGCGGAAGGCGAACATTTGTTTTTTGCTCTCGACTCTCTGACTACCCGTTTAAAGAAAGATAAAAACGATGCCGAAGCATTGAAATTCCTGGTTCATTTTGTGGGCGATTTACATCAACCTTTACATTTGGGACGTAAAGACGATAAAGGCGGAAATAAAGTAGATATGAACTGGTTTGGCCGAAAAACAAATCTGCATTCAGTATGGGATGGTGCCCTGATTGAAAGCGAAAAATTGTCGTATTCCGAATTCAGTCGGTATTTAATGGATAAATATGAACCCAAAAAAGCTGAATTCAAAAAATACACGCTACTCCAATCGGTCGAAGCTGTCTATGCTGTACGGAATGCCATTTACAGTTACGATACTTCCGATACCAGCAATTATCATTATGTCTATTTCTTCGCCGATAAACGCGATGAAATGCTTTACCGCGGCGGCATTCAACTGGCTAATATCCTGAATGCCATCTATAAATGATGTGGAATTTAAGACAAATTAACCACAAAAGTCACAATAGGACACAATAGAGTACACAATAATTATTTACAATTTAAGACATAACCACAATAGTCACTTCGAAGATTCCGATTTATCGGAAAGAGGACACAAAAACACAATAATGATGTTCAATTTATTCATTTACAATTGAACAGTAACCGTTTAGTTTCATATTGATTAAACCAATCAACCAATTAACCAACGGAACTAAGTGACGTCCCGTTTACGGGATCAACTGAATCATAAACACGAAACACGAAACACGGAACACGGAACGCGGAACGCGAAATTACAACTGAATCCCGCTGATATAACTGCTAACTGAATTGCGCGAACCAGTTGTGGTTGAGAAATAAATCCAGATGTGAACTGTACCACCTGCCCATTCTTTAGGTAAATCCATTGTGAAAGTACCAGTCGAACGGATTGTACAATTTTGTTTGAATACGGCCGCCTGTTCTTCTTCCTGAAAAAATACCAGGCTCACCCAATCGGTTGCGATGGAAGAATCCATTAGTTTCGTCGACCAGTTTACCATCACAGAGTTTCCGGTTGTTTTTTGAGCCGATGCTTCTCTCGAAACAGTCACACTTCCTTCGGATACGATCAGTTTCGGATAATCGATGCTGAAATCAGGTGAAGTACCTTTCACAGCAGTCTTAAAGGCTAGTGAAACGCCATGATTATGCCCGCCGTTTTTCAGAAATGTTACATTGAATACGCCACGTAGACAGACCATTCTGGATACAACAAATCCGAATTTAGAGCGATGTGCAAGCTGTTCCTCCGATTTCGGGTCATAAGGAGCATTAAATACTTTCAATACATTCTTGTTGTTTTTCATAACAACAGCTACGGCACTTCCGTGTCGCCCGGAAATTGACCCAAAGGTCATTGATGTGAATCTTGCCATTTTATTGAGATTTAGTGTATAAACTATCGGATGTCTCTGTTTATGTCGTTTTCAATCATCGAATAACTATTCCATCTCCAATGGGGTTTCAATCCTTTCACAGATTTAAATACAAAAATACAAACTAAATTTTATATTTTCACTTAAAACATTAAATAATTTACACATATATTGGGATGATATAGAATGATGGCTTCATGTCGTGTGAAAACCTCACTATTCAATCGATTATTTTTTATTTATGCAAATAAATGGGCGATTAAATTATATTGGGAAAATATATGGGCGACCAAATTCAATTGGGAAAATATAAGGGCGACCATTATCATTCCATTCCAAAAAAGGGCGACCACAATCAATCCATTCCAAAAAAGGGCGACCACAAGGGTACGCCCCTACGCACAATAAAATTTATCGTCTTTTCATTTTGACGGATTATTAATTATAGATTCTGAAATACGTTGATATTATTCTTCGTCACGGATGATATGTTCATAATAATCACGTTGTAATAATTTCCCATCAAATCGGTCCCATCCCAAATTTTTTACCCCATGAATATATTCAGCCCTGACAATTGATTTAAATGCATCCATCTATCACCAATGGTTTTTATTTTTTTGTTCCCCATCATTGTGTTGGGTATCCGTAGGGGCGTACCCTTGTGGTCGCCCATTTGTTTTGTCATCATTGCATTGCGTATCCTTGTGGTCGCCCATTTGTTTTGTCATCATTGCATTGCGTATCCTTGTGGTCGCCCATTTGTTTCGTCATCATTGCATTGCGTACCCTTGTGGTCGCCCATTTGTTTCGTTGTTATCAATTTGCATATTCCGG
>Ga0302292_1002622_pt1 | contig 10651 bp, 10 predicted proteins | sample III_Fen_N2_1_FD_194553 | JGI IMG/M metagenome (GOLD analysis project Ga0302292, IMG submission 194553) | Peat permafrost microbial communities from Stordalen Mire near Abisko, Sweden - III_Fen_N2_1 | ecosystem: Environmental > Terrestrial > Soil > Wetlands > Permafrost | place: Sweden: Abisko...
CGGTCATCGGATCAGAAGCGCCAACCCATGGGAAAATTTGTGTTCCTGGACCAAAAGGATCGCCTCCATCGCCACAGAATGTGTGCCAGTATGCAACTGCAAAACGAAGATAATCTTTCATTGGTTTACCCAGCACAACCTGTTTTGGGTCGTACCATTTGAATGCCATTGGATTTTTCGAATCCGGTCCCTCGTATTTTATCTGATCAATACCAGGGAAATACTCTTTGTTACCTTTAAAAGCTGCCATAATGATAAATATTAAATTAATTATTGAATAGTTGTTTAACTAGATGTATTTTTCGAGTTGAGTTTTCCAGTTCTGATAAGCTTCCGCATACTGAGCACTTTTTTTTGTGTCGGGTACGATCGTTTCCAGTTTCTTCAGGCTTGCAAATGCTTCTTTGGCCGAGGCATAATAACCTGAGCCGATTCCGGCACCACGTGCTGCCCCAACAGATCCATCGGTATTGTATAATTCAATTGTTGCACCTGAAACTCCGGCGAGTGTTTCACGGAATACCGGACTCAGGAACATGTTGGCTTTTCCCGCACGAATGACCTGTGCTTTGATGCCGATTTGTTCCATAATTTCCATACCGTATTTGAAGGAGAAGACAATTCCTTCCTGTGCCGCACGGAAAAGATGGTCTTCAGTATGAATATTAAAACTTAATCCGGAGATTTGAGCCCCTATGTTTTTATTTCCCAGGACACGTTCTGCGCCGTTTCCGAAAGGCAAAATACTTAATCCTTCTGAACCGATGGCGACTTGCGAAGCTTTCCGGTTCATATCTTCATACGAAAATGCCTTATTCCCAACATATTTATTCAACCATGAATTCAGGATTCCGGTTCCATTTATGCAAAGTAAAACGCCCAAACGGTGCTCAGTTGCTGAATGATTGACATGAGCAAAGGTATTCACCCGTGATTGCGGATCGTATTTAACATCACCGCTAACGCCGTATACAACACCCGAAGTCCCGGCTGTTGTTGCAATTTCACCGGGATTTAATACATTCAGCGACAATGCGTTATTTGGCTGATCACCGGCTCTGTACGATACTGGAGTGCCTGTTTTCAAACCAAACTCACCGGCAATCTTTGCCGAAACATGCCCCTGAATACCAAAAGTATCAACAATCTCAGGAATCAATTCCCTATCGAAACCATAGTAGTCCAAAACAAGATCCGACACTTTATTTTTCCTGAAATCCCAAAACATCCCTTCAGATAATCCCGATGCTGTGGTGCGAATTTCACCAGTCAGACGCATAGCGATATAATCGCCGGGTAACATTATTTTATCAATTTTTTCATAAACCGACGGCTCATTGTCCTTCACCCATTTCAGCTTCGAAGCGGTGAAATTCCCGGGTGAATTGAGCAACGAATTCAGACACTTCTCATTACCAATATCATTAAATGCCTTGCTTCCTATTTCAGTTGCCCGGCTATCGCACCAGATAATGGATGGACGAAGCACATTCTGCTGTTTATCAACAACGACAAGTCCGTGCATTTGGTAAGAGATACCGATTGCAACTATTTCTTCTCCCGAAATTTTAGCCAACGATTTTGCTTCGAGAATGGCGAGTTTGAGATTTTCCCACCAGAGTTCGGGTTGCTGCTCGGCCCAGCCAGACTTTTTGGCAACAATTGTCATCTCATTTTTGGGATAATAAGAGGTTCCGGCGATTTCACCCGTTTCACCGTTCAGAATGGAAGCCTTCACCGAAGAGCTTCCGATGTCAATTCCTAATAGATACATAGTGGTTTATAGTTCAAAGTTTATTAATAAATCTGTTCTGTTGTGTCATGATCATTATAGTGATTCCCGTATAATCAATTCGGTAGGAACCTGAAAATCGAGCTTTGTATTGTCTAAAGCAAATTCGGCTGCTTTCTGACCCATCAATTTGAAATCGGTTGAAATAACAGTGATCCCGTTAGCAATGAATTTCTTCATTGGGGTATCGTTGTAAGAAAGGATGCCAAAATCATCCCTTAGCCTGAATTTTTTACTGTTTGCTTGTTCAAGAATGGCAGCAAGATCAATATCTTCAAAAACCATATAAACTTTGCCAATCTGGATATCGAGATCTTCAATATCATATATAACACTGAATTTCATATTATTATCATCACAAAATCGACTCACGTTTTCAACCGATTCGATAGGGTGAAACGTGTATTCCGGATAAACACAAACCACCTCATTGTATTTCCGTAACAAATGCCATCCGGAAACCAAACATCTGTAAACCGATTCACCAAAATCCTGATAAACCTTTGCCTGACCGACGCCTGAATGTATACCCCAGTCGATAAGCAGCAGCTTATCGGGGTCAATCTCATTAACAATCGCAGGAATATCGGGATGATTGAAATTCATAATGATATAAGAATTGAACTTTCCAATGCTGTTACGGATAATCGATTCAAACAGGTCGAAATTATAATGGTGAAAATTGATATCCACCATCACATTGCGAGGCAGATTTTGCTTGAATGAGTTGTAAAGCACCTCTTTGTAAGCTTTAAACGTATCGAGGAACAGAAATACCTGCTTTTGTGACCGGGTCACAAAATAGCCCTTGTTCGGAATCGCCTCCACAATACCCCGCCTCTTCAGTTCAGCATAACTTTTAAAAACGGTATCGCGTGATAAACCAGACTCTTTCATTAAATCATTCACCGAAGGCAACGCATCACCTTCGCGAAGCATTTTAAAATTAATGGATCGAATCAAAGCGTCAACCAACTGTTGAACTTTGGATATTCCTGAATCTAAATTAGGTTTAAAACTGAATTTCTTCATGTACAAAGGCTATCGGCGTATCTGTTCTGATCCGTTCTGCAAACTTAATCTATTATTCTTGAGGCAGCTTTTTTTGAATGATGTTATTAAACATGAAAAAACACATTTTCGGGTAGCATACTACCCGAATATAGTTTTGAACTAAATGCGCTAAAATCCGTTAGATTATAGTAACTTCATCCTGATCAATAATTATAGCCATGAAAAGTCGTAACTTGAAGCGGATAGTATTAATCCTATTGGTATTAAGTAGTCTGAAAGTAGTATCTTTGGGGCAGGACATCTCCAATAAAAGCGCCAAATCTGTTTTTATTACTGGAATAACGTACGACAGCAAAACGCGGGAACCATTATCAAATGCCAATTTCAAAGTCAATAATAAAAACATCTTTACGACCAATGAATTGGGACGCTTTTCATTTTTCGGATCCCCAAGTGATACAATTCTCTTTACTTATATGGGCTACCAACCAACAAAACTCGTCGTTCCCGATACATTAAAATCGGAAGAATATGTTGTGGGAATATTCATGTACGAACAACCAATAAAATTAGCGGAGATTATCATTTTACCAAGGGCGCCAGAAACTTCAATCATGATAACACCTGTTAAGACAGATCAAAAAACAATGGATATCGCGCAAAGCCATGTAAACGATGCGGTTGTTAAAGGATTAACTCAACAGGTAAAGGTTTACGATGCTGATATGAACGCCAGGAAGACTATGCAAAATAACCAAACGAGAATGGAATACAAAGGGATGCTGGTCTCTCCTGAAAATTCTTTCGGATTGTCGACTCAAAGTTACAGGACATACAACATCATTTACGGGTCACCGATTTCAACACCGCACAAGGTTGCCAAAGAGATGGTATCAAACAGTGAAAGTGCTATTTTACTGGAACATTTCGAAGCTGTTAACAGATTAATGCTACAGCCGGAAATTCCTGTTGATACAATTGTTTCAAAGTGAGAATCAGAGATTTGCCAGTTAGACAGTTTACCATAAATGAAATTGGAAAGTGCCCGTAAACTAAAATGCATTACAATAATATTTCCACTTTCTATTGTCTGACAAACATGGCTTTAATGATGTGCCAAACCATATTGGGATTTTCTTTAAGCCGGCGCGTTGAATAACTAAACCACTGCTTCCCATAGGGAACGTAAACCCGCATCCGGTTTCCACGATCGACAATAGATTGTCTTAATTTAGGTGCTACTCCGTAAAGCATCTGAAATTCGTACTTGTCTTTTGGTATGTTTAGCTGATCGATTAATTCATAAGCTTTATCTACCAGGTATTTATCATGTGTTGCGATGCCTACGTAAATTCCGTTTTGGAGCATAAAACGCAAATCATCAATATAATGATCCCTGATTTCCTGGTATCCCTGGTAGGCAATTTCCTCTTTTTCAATATAAATTCCTTTGCAAAGCCTGAAACTCAAAGGTGCTTCCGGAAGGTTCAAATCCATAAGACTTTTGACGTCATCAAGTGTCCGGCGCATGTATGCCTGAACGACCAATCCGACCCGTGTAGGAAAATCGGATTTTAACCTCCTGAAAATCGCGATCTCATCAGATGTACATTCCGAATCCTCCATATCAATCCGAATGAATGAGTTACATTCGTCAGCAACCTTCACAATATCTTTTATGTTCCTGTAGCAAGCCTCCTTATCAAGTAGCAGACCAAACATCGAAGGTTTAACCGAAAAATGGCCATCAATTTTCTCCGCAGTAAATCTTTTAATCAATTCGACGTATTGCTCTTTATAGTGTTCCGCTTCGGTGAGATTATTGACATACTCGCCAAGTAAATCAACAGAAACCATCGTTTTATTTTTGTTTAGCTTTCGCGATTCAGCAAGTGCGTCGTCGATGGTTTGACCTGAAATATATCGTTTAGAAAAAATCCAAATAAGTTTTTCAGGAAAATAGGGAAGCATTTTTGCAATTAATTGATTAATCATTTTTTTTTGTCAGATTAGACTTAAGATTCCATTATTGTTAAACTTTGTAAAAATATGCCTGTAATTCCGGATGATCTATGATGTTTATCAATACATATGATCATTTTTAATATTTTTACATGATGAATTATATCAGCATACATCCGGTAAGGTACAATATTGACTTAAATCAGTTTATTTACAGATGATGGTCCTGGTAAAAACAAAAATATTTTAAGCAGGTTAATGCTTCGACTTTTCGATTATATTTGTCACGCAAAATTTTTACATAGAATATAACATAAATGCTTTTTATGAAGAACTCGACTATTGTGAATATCGTTTTGGCGCTTGCTGTTGCAGGTCTTTACATTATTTATTTCACCGGCTTAAAAAAAGACAAACCGACTCAGGCTGACTTGGCAAAAGGTACTGACAAACCATTAACCATTGCGTATGTAAAAATGGATTCAATGCTTTTTACCTACGAACTTGCAAAAAAACTAAATACCGAATTTGCTGAGAAAAGGGAAACTTTCAAAAAAGAATACACCGACAAACGGATTAAATTCGAGCGGGATGCTGCTGCATTTCAGGAAAAAGTTCAGCGCGGCGGCTTCTTAACCGAAGAACGCGCCCGACAGGAACAGGAACGCCTCGGTGGAGTGCAGCAGGAGATACAAAAACTTGATTATGACCTGACTCAGAAATTAACCGAAATGCAGGGACAGATCAATCAGCAAATCGTTGATAGTATCTCATCATTTCTGAAAAATTATAATGAAGCAAAAAAATACGATGTTATTTTGAATAGCGCGAGTATGCTTGAAGGTTCGCCACAATTAAATATCACGAAAGAGGTTACTCAGGGATTAAATGAGCGGTATAAAGCCTTAACAAAATAAAAAGCAGAGACCCGGTAACCGGGTCTCTTTTCTTTCATGGATATTCTTCAGCGTTATATCGGGCAACAAAATGACCACTACTTTAAATGCATTGACCGGACTGTAAAGCGTTCATCAATTTTTGTGGTGATCCCTTGTTACAACGAGCCGGATATTACGACAACACTCAATTCACTCGCCGATTGCACACCTCCAGGGGCCAAAGTCTCTGTCCTCATCGTTATCAACAGTGCAGAAGACGCACCGGAAGAAGCTGTAGCCCAAAACAGCTCGACATCAAATTGCATTGAACAATGGCAATCCAAACATCAGCAACTATTCTTTGATGTGCAACGAATTTTGGCTCCATCCCTTCCTCAAAAATGGGCGGGTGTAGGCTGGGCCCGAAAAATCGGAATGGATGAGGCAGTTAAACAGCTCGTTAAAAATGATTTACCTGATGGAATAATTGTTTCGTTTGATGCCGATAGTACCGTTTTGCCTGACTATTTACAAACAATTGAATCTGCCTTTACAGATAATCCAACTTTCAATTTCTTTACGATTCATTTCGAGCATCCTTATAAAGATCCGAAATTAAGTAGTTTATTTCGCGAAGGAATCGTTCGTTATGAACTCCATATGCGCTATTACAGAAACGCATTGCAATGGTGTGGCTATCCTCATGCCATTCATACAGTAGGCTCGAGTTTTGCGCTTAAAGCATCGGCATATGCCAAACAGGGAGGGATGAACAGACGAAAGGCAGGTGAAGATTTTTATTTTTTACACAAGCTGGTTTTACTTGGCGACTATGGCAATATTTGCACAACTACCGTTTTCCCTGCAGTACGTCCATCCGACCGTGTTCCTTTCGGAACCGGAGCAGCGATGAAAAAATGGATAGAAGGTAGTCAGGAATTAAATTTCACCTATTCGATTGCCACATTTAGTAACCTAAAACCGTTTTTCGCCAATATCAGGCAGTTTTGGCAAATGGAACCCTCCGAAATAGAAGATACGATCGGGCACCTGCATTCTTCACTTCAATCCTTCGTTAAGAACACCCAGACAGTTGATAAATTACTCGAACTGAGGAAAAATTGTTCAACCGCAAATATTTTCGGGAAAAGGGTATTCCATTTACTAGATGCCTTCTGGATTTTGAAATACCTGAATTTTGCACACGAAATATCTTTTAACCGTGGAGACCTGCAGACAGAAGCGACTATGCTACTGCAACATATTGGAATCCAGACTAAAATTAATTCTTCGGCTGAAGATCTTCTTGAAATTTTCAAAAATTTAGATACAAGAGTTGAAAATTGTAGTTAACTTTGCCGGCTAAAAATATATAGAAGATGATCACATTAAAAGTTATCCTGATTGCTATTGCCCTCATTTCAACGGCTATTTTGGCATTATCAATCCGGATTGTTCTTGTAAAAGATGGAAAATTCCCCGAAACTCATATAAGCAGAAATCCGGAGATGAAGAAAAAAGGTATTCTTTGTGTTAAAACAATGGACCGGATGGAACAAGCCAAAGCTGAACTTCAGAACAGGTATAAGAACGTCAGGGTTCTTTAAAGTTGGCTTAAAAGATCAAAGAAAAAGGGCTGCCAGTTTTGGCAGCCCTTTTTTTATTCAAGTGTAAACATTAATGTATCTTTCGGGATTCTGTTGCCTTTGGCAACATTGACACTTTTGATTATGCCATCAAAAGGCATCTGCACTTTCGTGTACATTTTCATCGCTTCAAGTGTAAGAATCACTTCTCCCTCTTTAAATTTCTGTCCTGGAGTCGCAAAAATCTCGATCACAGATCCGGGAATAATTGAACGAACCTCTTTGGGGTCGGCCTTCTGCCACTTTTTACGCTTATCAAATTTCGGAGTCGTCAATGTCATATACTTGGCACTATTGACTACGAAGACCTGATATTTCGAATTGTTTTCTTCCATAACTATATATTTTTCGCAAAAATTGGATCAGAATGGTGGAATACCATGTTTTTTGGAAGGACGTGGATCAACTTTACTTCCTGAGATTTCGAGCGAATGAATAAGTCTTGCACGTGTTTCGGAAGGCTCAATCACTTCATCGATGTAACCCTTCGATGCTGCCACAAAAGGATTTGCAAACTTATCCTTGTATTCCTGAATTTTTTGCTTGCGCATTTCTGCAGGGTTCTCCGCTTCGTCAATTTCTTTCTTGAACACAATATTTGCGGCTCCTTCAGGCCCCATTACTGCAATTTCAGCAGTTGGCCATGCAAATACAAAGTCGGCTCCAAGGTGACGCGAATTCATTGCGATATAACCTCCGCCATAAGCTTTCCGAATAATTACGGTTACCTTCGGGACAGTTGCTTCGCTGTAGGCATACAATAGTTTTGCTCCATGTCTGATTACACCTGCATGCTCCTGATCCACGCCGGGCAGATAACCTGGCATATCCTCCAATGTAACAATCGGAATATTGAAGGCATCGCAGTAGCGGATAAAACGGGCAGCTTTATCAGAGCTGTCACAATCAAGAACACCTGCAAGATACATCGGCTGGTTAGCAACAAATCCAATTGTATTTCCCTGAATACGACCAAATCCAATTACGATGTTACGGGCAAAATATTCCATAACTTCAAAAAAGTCAGAACCATCCGTAATCGCCTTGATGATATCGCGAATATCGTATGGAAGATGCGGATCGGCCGGAACGATTTCGTCAATACTTTTCTTCAAAAGTGGTTCTTGCACCGGAAACTTAAGTGCTTTTTGAGCATTGTTCCAGGGAATAAATGTGATCAGTTTTTTAATCTGCTCGAAACATTCGTCTTCGCTTTTGGCGAAGAAATGTGCGTTTCCTGTTATTTCGCTGTGTACCATTGCACCACCGAGCTCTTCCATCGAAATTTCTTCGCCAAGAACGGTTTTAATAACACCCGGGCCTGTAATGAACATCTTCGAAATATTCTCGACTACAAATACGAAATCGGTAAGTGCTGGTGAATAAACAGCACCTCCGGCACATGGACCGAGAATAACTGAAATCTGAGGAATTACCCCTGATGCGTTTGTGTTGCGGTAAAATATTTCACCATATCCGGCAAGTGAGTTTACACCTTCCTGAATACGGGCACCGCCTGAATCATTGATTCCGATCAACGGAACGCGCATCTTCAGCGCATGATCCATAATTTTTGTAATCTTACGTGCATGCATAAGTCCCAACGAACCTCCTGCAACGGTAAAATCCTGCGCATAAATGGCAACAGGCTGATTGTACATGGTGCCGGTTCCAATAATGACACCATCACCATGTAATACTTTTTTCTCCATGTCGAAATCACGGCCTGTGTGTTCAACAAAGAGATCGTACTCGTGAAAAGAATTTTCGTCCAGAATGGCTTTTATCCTTTCGCGGGCAGTCTTTTTGCCCATGGCCACCTGCTTCTCAATGGCCTTTTCGCCACCTCCCTGCTGGGCCTCCTTTTTTCTTTTCCGGAGGTCAAGGATGTTTCTCTTAAATGACATAAGTGCGTTTTAAATTACTAATTCATCGTTTATTACCAGCGTCAAATACTGTTTGGTCTCAAAAATCCGATTGCAAAAGTACAACATTTTACACTTTTAACTACCCGATTTACAAATAAAACTTCACTAATTCTTTATGAATCAAAGAATAGACTATACCGGTAAAATATTCTAATTATTTTGAAGCCCATCTGTACAGGCCTATTGCAATCATTGAATAGATTATATTGGGAAGCCAGACCGCCAGCAAAGTATTAAATCCCACTTTGAAGGCAAAAATGGTGGATACCTGCATAAACATGATGTACGAAAAGCTTAATAGTAAGCCAAGTCCCAGGTGCAGCCCCATTCCTCCTCTCATTCGGCGCGACGCAAGCGAAACACCAATTACAGACAAGATAAATGTGCTTATAGGACCCGCTGTCCGCCTGTATTTCTCCTGTTCATAACGTGCCACATTATCCACGCCGCGGAGCTTCAGGTCCTTTATATAACTGTTGATTTGCCAGTAATCCATGGTCTCCTCCTTACTGTTTTGCTGACCAAAATCGGAGGGTAACATCCTGAGTGTAGTATCGATGGCCGAACCTGTCTTAATTATCTCCTCCGGTCCGTGCATATCGCGGACATAATAATTCTGAATCACCCATTTTTTCTTATCTCTATCCCATTTAATGCTCTCAGCGATCAGTTTTGATACCAGCTTTCGGCCTTCAAACTGGTCAATCGAGAACTTGTAGCCAACATCAAGCTTATTGTTGTAATTCTGCATATAAACAAAAAGCCCGGGTTCAAGCTGACGATGGATATTCTTATCCGTGTTAATGTATTCGTTTTTGATATAGGTGTTTCTGAAATTTACACGGGCCTGGGTTGAAGCAGGGATAACAAAATTCCCTAATATCCACGACATTCCGGCGATAATACCCGATGCAATCATGTAGGGTCGCATCAACCGTCTATAAGAAATACCACTTGCCAGTATTGCAATAATCTCGGAATTATAAGCCATCTTGCTCGTGAAAAATATCACGGCAATAAATGTAAAGAGTGCACTGAAAAGGTTGGCAAAGTAGGGGATAAAATTCAGATAATAGTCTATGGCGATGGCATGTAAAGGAGCCTTCTTAGTGATGAAATCATCAATATTTTCGGAGATATCAAAAATAATTGAAATGCTGATTATCAAGGCAATAGCCAGAAAAAAAGTTCCCAGGTATTTTTTAATGATGTACTGGTCGATCCTTTTAATAAATTTTATGACCATTCGTCTTATATTTATATTTAATAATAAGCAACTAATTTACAGCCGTTTCCCAAGTTGTAAAACCATTTTTTCCTTCCATCCTTTGAAAGTCCCATCCAGAATCTGTTGGCGGGCTTCGCCAACAAGCCAAAGATAAAAAGCGAGATTATGAATACTTCCAATCTGGCCACCAAGCATCTCCTTGG
>Ga0302292_1002623_pt1 | contig 10651 bp, 6 predicted proteins | sample III_Fen_N2_1_FD_194553 | JGI IMG/M metagenome (GOLD analysis project Ga0302292, IMG submission 194553) | Peat permafrost microbial communities from Stordalen Mire near Abisko, Sweden - III_Fen_N2_1 | ecosystem: Environmental > Terrestrial > Soil > Wetlands > Permafrost | place: Sweden: Abisko...
CTGCCTTAAGTTTATTAATTGCAAGATCAGAAATTTCACGATAAAAAATCAATGGATCATCATCAGATACAAAAAGCGCAATATGTGGCTCATAATCAATTACATTATGAAATATTAGGTGCTGCTCCGAATGCGTAATATATGGAGGATTGCTTACTATGATGTCAAATTTAGGGAGGGTTGAGGGGTAGATATGATTTAAAACATCAGCATAAGCAAAATTAACTTTAACATGATTGATTGTTGCATTCTCTCTTGCAACAATCAATGCTTCATCTGAAATATCCCAGCCAAAAGCAGATGCTTCTTTGATATGTCTCACTAAAGAAATTGGAATACAGCCACTTCCTGTTCCGATATCGAGTATTGCTGGATTCAATTGCTGACAATCTTTTATAATCCAATCAACCAATTCTTCCGTCTCCGGACGCGGAATAAGGACTGTCGGTCTGACTTTCAATTTGCATCCGTAAAATTCGGTATCACCTAATATATATTGTATCGGTTCAAATTGGATTAAACGGTTCGTAATCTCTGTAATTTGAACTAAATTCGCCGATGAAATCGTTTCGTGCTGATTTAGATGCATCTGAAGCCTTGATAACCCAAGAACCTTCTCAAAGATCAGTCTGGTTATGCTTTCTATCTCTTGTTTGCAGTAAAATGGAGATAATTTATCAGCGATTAATTTTTTTGTGACCTGCATTTTTTTTACAAAGATAAACAAAGCGGATGATGCAACACCCTTTTGATGTTGATGAAAAGTTTATGAGGCGTGCTATTGAAATTGCGCGATTGGGTATGGGAAATGTTTCACCAAACCCGATGGTTGGCTGTGTGATCATGCACAATGGTGTGATCGTTGGCGAAGGCTATCACCGCGAATATGGGAAATCGCATGCTGAGGTTAATGCAATTAATAGTTTGAATAATAAAGATTTACTGAAGGAGTCGACCCTTTATGTAACATTGGAACCGTGTTCTCATTACGGCAAAACTCCACCCTGTGCTGATCTGATTCTTCTGCATCATATTCCCAGGGTTGTTATTGGAACAGTTGATCCATTTGCACAAGTGGCAGGAAGTGGCATTGAAAGACTTCAAAGCGGTGGATGCAATGTTGTCAATGGATGCCTTGAAAGACAGTGTATTGAATTGAACAGACGATTTTTCATCTTTCATCAGAAGAAAAGACCATATATCATTCTGAAATGGGCTCAAACAGCCGATGGATTTATTGATATTGATCGTACAAAGGAGCATTATGGTCAGCCAACCTGGATAACAAACGATTTGTCAAGAATTGCTGTACATAAAATGAGAACAGATGAATCAGCCATTCTTGTCGGGACAAATACCGCCAGGAAGGATAATCCTTCATTAACAGTTCGTGAATGGAGTGGCAAACCCCCACTAAGACTATTGATAGATAAGGACTTGAAGCTATCATCCGAACTTGCTCTGTTCGACCGGAGCGTGCCGACAATTGTTTATACCTCAATAAACGTCTCTGATAAAAATAATCTTGTATTCAAACAGATTTTATTCGATGGTAATGAATTGGAGCAAATACTTGATGACCTGCACGACAGGGGGATTCTGTCGCTGATTGTTGAAGGGGGGCTGACACTGCTCAATTCATTTATTGTCAGGAATATTTGGGATGAAGCCAGGGTGTTTATCGGGAACTGCAACTTTTACAATGGAATTAAAGCTCCTGCTTTTGACGCATTGATTGTAAAATCAGAAGAATTTGACGACAGTCGAATGTTTGTTTTTCATCCAAAATTATTGTGAACTTTAAATCAAAACTCACATTTTAAATTAGCTTTCTGTATGTTCCCGAAGTTTAATATTTTGTGGATTTTTGACCTCCGGCATGCAAAGTTTTTCACAATGTTTTGCCTCTTTAGATTGCCTTAATAATTATCTTCTCTTCTATCTACGCTGTTCAGAAAAATTCATTTTTCTGCCGCCATCTTCAAAACTATTTTCAGCGTTAAACACGTTTCTTTATTGTAAAATACCTTTTAAGTGCATTTGATAATTGGTAAATGACAGTTAATCCTTGAAAAATAGTTCAGGGTTCGTGTTGCCTGATGACTTTATTAATTCAGAAAATATAGTCAAAGTATATGATTGATTATTTTATAAATATTGAAAGTTCAACTGGTTTGGAAGGGCATATCATCACCTTCTGCAGGAGGTAATTATATAATATTTTTAAGAATTTTATAAATATAGATAAAGAAAGGGATTTATCATTAGTGAATGATAATTAATGAATTGGATAATCTTTGCCGTGAGATGTCTTTTGACGCTTTCTGTTTAATAACATAAAAACGGAGGGTTGCCCGTCTCAGTTAGAAAAATCGGATTTATAATTAGTATTTGAGTTTTGATAATTATTTTTTATTGGCAGTGAACTTATAATTTTATGTGAACTTGGAATTTTAGGGTTTGGTTCAACTTTAATTCACTGCGATTTCCTGTGTTAATAACTTTGTTTATAAATAAGATTTGGGTAGAAATGCAACCCGTTGAGAATTTGTGTTTTGTATCTAATATTGTCATAGAGTAAAACAATAGAAATGAAAATGCAAATTTTTTTGGATGTTTTAAGTGGAAATATTTCCCGAAATGATTTTGATTCGTTAAGATTTAACGGATACATTATCTTCATTGTTTCTTCATTTTTTTTGTTTTCGGTTGCGATAATTGAAGTAAAAAATATTCTTTCTTCTTCCATTTTACGAGTATCAAATTACCAGAATCGGACTTCTGAAAATGAAGTTTGGTTTGCTCCTGCCAATGCCGGTGATCTTTCAGCCTTTTTAAAACGAGGGCTGGTGCTTTCAACTTTTAATTGATCAGATTTAGAATTAATGCCTATTAATGAATATGAAACTCAGTATAAACAGAATTTTCCTCAAAATGGTAAAAACAAACTACCTGGGAAAAGCTTTCCTGAAATTATCTGTAATAATAATTTTGTCTATTCTCTCAGAGAGTATTCATGCGCAGGGATGTTCAATAACTTTGAAAATTAAAGATCCTGTACCGGTCTGTTCTCCATCCACCGTCGATTTGACTTCCGCGGCTGTTACCACAGGATCTACAAACGGCTTAGTGTTTTCTTATTATATTGATCCAGCATTGACAACAGTCGTGCCATCTCCTGATAAAGTCAATGCCGGAACATATTATATTAAAGGTGTACTGACCGGATCTTGCAAAGGATTCGCCGTGGCTTCGGTGAATGCATTTGTTCTTGCAAAACCAAATGTAGTCATTCCTAACCCTGTTATTAAAAGATTGGGTGGAACTATTGATTTGACTTTGCCTCAGGTTACTGCAGGATCGGATGCCGGACTTACTTTTAGTTATTGGTATGATGCGGCTTTAACGAGCCCATTCCTTTCGCCTCAATCTGCAGGTAACGGTAATTATTTTATTAAGGGAATATCCAATAATGGATGTTCAGATAGTCAACCAATTACTGTAAATGACTAATATGAAATCGATATTTAAATATAGTCGTAAAATTTCATTTGAAATGCACTGCATTATTTTTTTAGCAATTGTTGAAACAAAACTCATCACAAAATATAGCTGACTATGAACACAAACTTACTCGTCAGAAAAGGCACTTTTTTAGTTGCGATAAAGCGAACGTATGTTCAACTTTCTGCTGTATTCCTGTTTCTTTTATTGGCAATCGGACATTCAGCTTATGCGGACAATGAGGTTCATATGAGAGTGGATAGTCTTATTGTAGTGTGCGCTCCTGCTACAGTTGACTTGACTCTGCCGGCAATTACATCAGGTTCGGATGCAGATCTTATTTTTTCTTATTTTTATGATGTAACATTGTCCAATAAAATACCTGATCCTACTAAAGTTGGCGCAGGTATATATTATATTGTTGGTACTCGTCTTTCACCTTTTAAGCTATCTGCTTTAGCCGTACATGTTGTGGTTAATCCTGCCACCGTTGGTGGTGCTGTAAAGGGTGGTTCTTCTCAATGTGTCAACGGTACGAGCGGTTTACTTATCCTTTCGGGAAATGTGGGAGCAGTTGTAAAATGGCAAAGTACGGTTTTCCCTTTTAGTACATGGACTGACATTGCAAATGTTTCAACCACTTATTCCTCGGGTCCACTCACCGAAACGACCCAATTTAGGGCTGTTGTTGAAAGTGGGACCTGCGGACAAGGTTTTTCATCTCCGACAACTGTGTCTATTTCACCTGCAACAGTCGGAGGTGCGGTAACCGGAGGATCTTCGGTCTGTATCGGCTCTTCGAGTGGTTTGCTTACCCTTTCCGGAAATGTCGGAACGGTAGTAAAATGGCAAAGTTCGATTGCTCCGTTTAGCACTTGGACTGATATTGCAAATACTTTAACCACCTATACTTCTGGTGTATTGTCTCAAACTATACAGTTCAGAGCGATTGTTCAAAGTGGGAATTGTACTTCAGTGAATTCTGCCAGTACAACAGTAACTGTCGATCCTGCATCTGTTGGTGGAACTGTTACCGGGGGCACTACCATTTGCTCGGGAAGTTTGGCAGGAATACTCACACTTTCGGGTAATGTCGGGAATGTAGTAAAATGGCAAAAGGCAATTTCACCTTTTAGTACCTGGACAGATATTGTAAATATTACAAACACGCTTAATCCAGGTATATTAACCGAAACTACACAATTCAGAGCAATTGTTCAGAGTGGAAGTTGTGTACAAGCGATTTCGTCAGTAACAACAGTAACCGTTTCTCCACCTTCTGTTGGCGGTGCAATTACTGGAGGATCAACTGTTTGTGTGGGAAGTACAAGTGCCAAACTTACGCTTTCAGGTTACACTGGAACTATCGTGAAATGGCAAAGTTCAGTTGCCCCATTTGGCATATGGACAGATATTGCAAATACGTCAGACACTTATACTTCGGATGTGTTATTCCAAACGACACAATTTAGAGCCGTAATTCAAAGCGGAAGCTGTTCTACCGCAAATTCCGCTACTGCAACTGTAACTATTTCTGCAGCAACGGTTGGAGGGGCTGTCACAGGAGGAACTACTGTCTGTTTTGGTAATACCAGTGGAGTTTTAACCCTTTCCGGACAGGTTGGATCAATTGTGAGATGGCAAAGTTCAGTTGCTCCGTTTAGCGTATGGACAGATATTGCAAATACTAACACGACTTATACATCTCCGGCATTAACCCAAACAACTCAGTTTAGGGCAGTTATTAAAAGTGGAAGTTGTCCTGAGGTAGTCTCTGGTTCAACGATCGTAACGGTAACACCTTCAGTTGGCGAACCTGTCTTTTCATTAGGTTCAAAATCAAATAGATGCCAGGGGGTTGGATCTGTAACTTACGATGCCATAGCTACTAATGCGCTGGGATATATTTACAGTCTTGATGCTGCATCACTGGCAGGTGGGAATAGTATTAATGCCGCTACCGGAACAGTCAACTTTGTTGCAGGATGGAGCGGATTAAGTATCATTACAGTAAGGGCTGCCGGGTGTAATGGGCCGACAACTGCAACACATACTGTAACAGTCACTTCTCCTCCAACTGCTATAATAAGTTATCGTGCACTGATATGTGGTAACGATGCGACACAACCTGTGGTTTTGACGGGAACTGGTGGTGGAATTTTTAGCTCGACGGCAGGTCTAACAATTGATTCATCGAGTGGCGCCATCGCCCCGGCCACAAGTACTCCAGGAACATATACTGTATCATATACTATTGCCGCTTCGGGAGGTTGCAGTTCCTTCTTTACCTCCACCCCGGTTACTATTAATAGTGTTCCGGTATTGGACAATATTATAGTTAAGAATATTACTTGTAACGGGGCAAATGATGGGGCATTAACAGCAGTTGTATCAGGAAATGGCGTGTACACCTATTTATGGACAGGTTCATCATCTTTTAGTAGCAACAGTGCGAGCATTAGTGGCTTAGCTCCTGGAGTATATACATTAAAAGTGACAAATTCTGGTGGCTGTTCGATAACGACAACAGCTACTATTACCGAATCTGCAGCATTATCTTTATCATTGATTGGAACCAATCCTTCAACATCTGGTGCATCAAATGGGAAAATTGATGCGACTATTACAGGTGCAACGGCGCCATATACTTATTTATGGACCGGACCATCTTCTTTTACGGCCAATACGCAGAATTTAACCGGGCTAAAATATGGTAAATATAATCTGCTTGTAACAGACAAAAACAGTTGTTCAAAGAATGGATCAGTAACCCTGGGCGATCCTCCAACAGCTAATGATGATGTTGCCAACACGATGGAGAATGTTTCAGTAACCGTTAATGTTGTTTCAAATGATACCGATTCCGATGGGAAAATTGATCCGACGACAGTCGACCTTGACCCATCATCCGACGGAATTCAGACAACTTTCGTAGTTGATAAAAAAGGTGTTTTTTCTGTTACACCTGACGGCGTCGTTACTTTCAGACCTTTGCCAAATTATTACGGTGTTGTTATTATTCAATATGTTGTAAAGGATAATGACGGATTGCTTTCAAACGTTGCCAAAATAACTGTGACTGTTGTTTCATCAAATTTACCTCCGGTAGCTGTTGACGACCATGTCACTGTGGCTGAGCATGTTCAGGCAATAGGTAATGTAATCGCGAATGATAGCGATCCTGAAAATCAACCACTTGTTATTAAGTCTTTTACAATCGGTTCAGTCACTTATACCCCTGGGTCAACAGCAACAATAGACAAAATAGGTTCAATTGTTATGAATTTGAACGGTTCATTTACATTTACTCCTCAAGGGTACTATTTTGGTAGTGTTCCACCGGTTGGATATACAATCATAGATATTGAAGGTCTGACTGCATCGGCAACACTTTATATTACTGTAACACCAGTGCCTGACCCTCCAATTGCAGTCAATGATAATTTTACGGGTAAAGAAAATACAATTGTTGAAGGAAATGTCTGGAAACCTAACCCGTCAACTCCGGATACGGATCCAAAGGGATTGACACTGACTACAGATACAATACCTGTACAGTCGCCAACACATGGTAAGGTGGTATTGTCTCAAAATGGCGATTTTACCTATCAACCAGTCATTGATTTTATGGGGACTGATTCGTTTATCTACCAGATTTGTAATAACAACACCCCATCTTTATGCTCTACTGCAACGGTTACAATCGTAATTGCTAAGGATGATGGTTGCATAGTTTTCGTACCGAATGTATTCAGTCCAAACGGGGATGGTATTCATGACTATTTCAAGGTTAGGTGTTTGTACAACTATGATAACCCGGAGATGCAAATTTATAATCGTAATGGAAATTTAATATTTAAAAAAGACCATTATGGTAACACAGACTATTGGGGAAGTGAAGACCAGGCATTCTGGAATGGACGTTCCCAAAATAGAATGAATGTTATTAACGACGAATTGCCTGTTGGTACTTATTACTACATCCTTAAACTGGGAGATGGGACAGTACTTACCGGTTTTATCTTCCTTGCCAAGTAGTTCTGTCATTGATCAAGAAAAATACTTTAAAGTTAATAGGTGAAATACAAGAAAAGAACCAATATGAAAATCCTGAATAAAGTAAAAAAAGCGGCACTGGTATTACTAATATTAAGTGGACCTTTGTATTCTATTGGTCAGCAGGATCCGATGTATACTCAATATATCTTTAATCTTCAGACTGTTAACCCGGCTTATGCTGGAAGTTGGCAGACCATGGGATTCATGGCTTTATCCCGGTATCAATGGGTTGGAATGGACGGGCATCCCTCTACACAAACCTTCTCATTTCAAACGCCATTTAAAACTCAAAATGTTGGCATCGGATGTAATATTGTTGTTGATAAATTGGGACCTGAGCGGAGAATAATGTTCAATATTGATTATTCTTATCGAATTCTTCTTAACGACAATGTATCATTACGCTTCGGGATCAAGGGTGGATTTACGAATTACAACAATGATCTGAATGGTTTGCAGCAGTACCCTGATGGCACATCCGATCCCGCAACTACAGGAATCGTCGTGAATAAGTTTTTGCCAAATGTCGGATTTGGTATGTTTCTCGCATCTCCGACCTATTATTTGAGTCTTTCGTTACCAAAGTTGGTTCAAAATAGTTTTCTGGACAATAATGCCAATTTTTCAAAAATGTCTGAAGCCCGTCAACTTTATTTCGCTGGCGGTATGGTATTTACCTTAACTGATAAAGTCAAGTTCAAACCAACATTTATGACAAAAACGGTGGTAGGAGCCCCTTTTCAGTATGATCTTTCTGCTAATTTTCTGTTGGTAGAGAAATTCTGGATTGGTGCAATGTACCGGTCGGGCGATTCTTTTGGTGCTATTGCACAGTGGGTTGTGAATAATAAATTTAGAGTTGGTTATGCAGCTGATTTTACATTTACCGATTTAAAAAATTATCAACATGGTGTTCATGAGGTGATGGTCTCGTATGAGATTAGTTATCTCAAACGGAGATATGTGTCTCCGCGTTACTTCTAAATCTATAATGTTAAAAATATGCGGTTACGTCTATTTTCAGAAAATTGTTCCGAAGTTTTACCTGTCGGAGTCTGTTTTGGAGAGAATATTAACCTTCTAAAATCAACACGATCCATGAAACGTACACTCACTTTTGTCACGATATTGCTCTCTTCCCTTTTGGGTTATACTCAGTCAGCAAAAACCGGATTATTTGATGAAACAACGGTTAAGATGTCCCAGATAAAAACAAATACAGTCCATAGTGATTTCGGTACTGCAGTGATTGGTGATACAATTCTCTTCTCCTCTTATCGCGATGAATTAGGTAAGAAATCGGATAAAGAATTGAAAAGCAAAATGTTTTATGATCTTTTCAAAGCTGGTATCAATGATTCAGGGAATGTGGTTAGTAATCGTAAAACGATAGTTGAGTTTTATACTGGTTATCACAACGGACCAGTTTCGTGGTGTGCAAAAACCGGAGAGTTATTTGTCACACAATCAAATACTACTAATCCTTCTGTAAAATACGAACCATTTATAAACCAGGAAGTTAAATTGAAGATGGTTATTGCAAAAAAGAATAACAATAAATGGTACGTTGTCGAAGAACTTCCTTTTAATAATGCTGATTATTCTGTTGGTCACCCGGCAATTACTGAAACAGGTGATACACTTTACTTTTCAAGTGATATGCCAGGCGGATTCGGTGAAACGGATATTTATATGTCGGTAAGGAAAGGTGGGAAATGGGGCAAGCCAGTCAATCTTGGATCTAATGTAAATACGAGTGGCAAGGATGAATTTCCATTTATCACAGGAAAGAGTTTCGGTGAGAGATGTTTAATTTTTGCATCAACAGGTCACGGTAGTATGGGCGGATTTGATCTGTTTTATAAAAAACTGAATGATCCTAAAAGTGAGGTCATAAGATTTCCGGAACCAATTAACAGCAAGAATGACGATTTTGCAATGAACTTACCTGACAATGTTGATTATGGATATATGACCACTAACCGGCCTGGTACCGGGGATGATGACATATATAAATTAACCTTTGAAAAATATCTCGAGTATTTGCAGGAAATATGGATCTTGGATGCTCAAACAAAGAAACCAATTCCAGGTGCCAAAGTTAATTTTTGTGATAAGAAAACAGTTCAGACCGTTTCTGATGGCAAAGCTTCCTGTTTGTTTCCAAAGAATTCAACCTGTAATGTAATGGCTTCAGCCTTTGGTTATCGCGATAGTAGTAAGATCATTAAAATAGGACATCCGAAAGCGGGGACGGTTTATAAGGATACAATATTCCTTAGTCTGATTGTAAACAAGAAGATTGCTTTAAAGAATATTTATTACGACTTTGATAAATGGGATATTTTACCTGAATCAGCAATGCAGCTCGATCAGGTGGTTTCGCTCACAAAAGAAAACCCCGATATGAAAGTCGAATTAAGTTCTCACACCGATTCGCGAGGATCTGCAATTTATAATATGCGGCTGTCGCAATTGCGGGCACAATCGGCCGTTGATTACATCGTATCAAAGGGGATTGATAAATTGAGGGTAAAAGGTACCGGTTATGGAGAGACTCAACTAATTAACAAGTGTAAGGATGGTGTTGAATGCACACCTGCTGAGCATCGTGAAAACAGACGAACAGAACTATTTATTCCGGGATTCTATAAAGGGGAACCTGTAGCACAGAAGATCGGTGATTATTCCAATGGTAAACCTGACCACGGACCTGATTATATGTCTTACAAAGAACATGGTTCTATTTACGAAAGAGCTGTTAAAGGTGTTGCAACTGTTTCTCCTGGTGTAATTGGTTCAAATGCAAGTGAATTTGACCTTATTTTAGGTTCATTTAAAGATACTGTTAATGCTGAGAAATTTATTCAGAAATTGAAGGCAGATGGTTATCAGGCTACAATTCTAAACGATAAGGAGCCGATACGGGTAGGAACTAAATTTAAATATTATAGTCAGGCGAAAAAGGCACTTGAAGAGTTGAAGATTAAATCACATATTGGATGGATTATTCGGGTTAACTAAACTCTAATATTGAGTTGCCGTTGTGAGGGTTTGACTTGTTCAGTTAATTGACAAGTCAGACCCT
>Ga0302292_1002629_pt1 | contig 10631 bp, 11 predicted proteins | sample III_Fen_N2_1_FD_194553 | JGI IMG/M metagenome (GOLD analysis project Ga0302292, IMG submission 194553) | Peat permafrost microbial communities from Stordalen Mire near Abisko, Sweden - III_Fen_N2_1 | ecosystem: Environmental > Terrestrial > Soil > Wetlands > Permafrost | place: Sweden: Abisko...
AAATCCTTATAATACAAGAAGCTGGAATTGCAAATCCCAGCCACTAGTTGCACCATTTTCTCTTTTAAAGAAGGATATATCCAAAAGGACGGAGGAACATGTTCCCAATAACAGGCATGACAATTTCATTCTTTTAAAATCATCTGACCTACATACTTTTATTTGCTTAAAGTCAATTCTAATACATTTCAATTATCACTTTTTTTTAGTCTCTTTAGAAAATAGGTATTTTCATCTGATGCAATTGAAATAATACTATCATTGGCAAATACAATTTCTTCAAAAGGAACACCAATTCCTGTGTCCATTATAACAACATTACCTGTCATAGAACATTCCAACATTCTAATAATTCTTTTATCCTTAAAATATTTCAATGCATTTACATTCCTTACTTTATATATTGGTCTATGATTAGGCATAGATCCACTAAAATATTTATTCTTTTGTACTATAATTTTATCTTGTTTGAAAGTCACTAATACCCCATAAGCTTGAAGGCACTCTTTCTTTGAATATTTCACTTCTACATAAGCCGATTTTGTTTTATACACTCGCCACGTACCTAATAAGGCATTTTCGTTCGCTGAAATTTGAAAAACAAATAACATAAAAACAAATAAAAATAATTTTCTCATATTATAAATATTTATTAATAAAAAATTCAATAATTAAATAAGTTTACTTCATCTTGTCTTCGTCCAATAATAGCAGATGGTGTGTGATAATTCATCATTAAATTCCCATTATAATTCCCATTATTTAATTCTCTGAGGAACACTGACCTGGTTAAACCTGGTTTAGTATTACGACCTAACCCACCAATTCCAACATTAAATGTGAAGCTAACCACTGCATCAAATTGATTTTGTGTTAATGGAACCTTTACTAATCTGTTAACAGCTGGAATAAATTTAGTCTGTAAGTCATGATTCAACAAAGTTAATCCCTGAGCTCTTGTCATTCCACTATATTTTCCAATATCTTCGAAATTTAAGGAGCTAAAGTGTAGCAAATGTCCATAACCAGCAGTTGCATAGTTTTTTGAATCATTATATGGGTTAATATGATGTCGTCCTTTACCAAAACCTTCATGACTTTGAATGAATTGCAAGCCTGCTAAACTAATATTATGGACCCCAATAAATTTTGCAGTAACTGTTACACCTCTGGATATATCAATTGCATTATCTGGTGTGCTACCAGGTGGGGGTGCATTATATCCAGCATTAATCTTATCACCATCTTCCATATTATGATTCAACGCCCCGATACCGTATCCTTGCATAAAACCATTCATCACGTTACCACCCAATAAAGCAGTCATTCCTGCTCCAGCAAATCCCGTGCCTAAAGGAAGTAAATCCGGACTTATATTACCGTGTAAAGCAGAACCTACACCAGATGAAACAACTCCTGTCCCAAAGCCTGTCCAAAATTTTCCGCCTTGCATTTCGCTCGCCAGACCATTTCCCAAACCCTGTGCTCCTGCACGTATAACATCTTTCCAAAAGGATGAAATAGGAATATTATCGCAAGCCTGTCCTATAGCGAATGGAATAGCAGCAGAAAATGCAGATATTACAGCTCTTTGTGCGAACGATTGTACAAACCCACCCCAAAAATCACCTCCTGCATCATAAGCATCGAATCCATCTTTCGCAGACATTATGATTGCTACACCTAAAAAAACTATATCATCTGCTCCAAATACTTCCCCTGATGGGTCGGTATATTTAAGAGGGTTTCCAATGCAATACCCATACCGGTTATAATTTAACCAATTACCTGGTTCTTGTAATTGTGGGTCCGGACTAAAGAATTGTGCCGTAAGCGGATCATAAACGCGCCCGTTCATGTTAATAATACCAAAGGCATCCAGATGTTCATGCCCTGTATAGCCTCGATTTACGATCCAGTGTGTGCGGCTGTCTTTTAATTCCCACTGGTCAGGGTTGCGTCTTTGACCCCAGGGATCATAAGCATATCGTTCAATTAATTTTCCCGATTCATTGGTCAATGCTATCAAAGAACCCTGTGCATCGGAATAAGTATAAAGCAAACTGCTACTCCGTTATTCTGTATCAAAATAGCACCGCTAAGATAATTTTAAGGTTTATAAAAAATTTTATAATCCATTCTTTCAAGATCTTTATACATGTACTTTATCTTTTTTTCATACAACTGTTTCGCTACAATTTCTTCCCAAGTATAGTTTTTCATAATACTTTCCTTTATAAAGAAAAAATTCACATAATCCTTGTCTGAAAAGGGGATCCATTTTGTATTAGTACTATATCCAGTTTCAATAATAGAAGATGTATGAGCATTAACTCTATATTGAGGAGAACAAAATGAGTCTAGATCCGATTCATCAGGAGCTCTATCCGGCAAATATAAAAAAAGTTCTAACTTAGGGGTGATTTGAATATCATTATAATACGTATAATATACATAAATGGCCTCATTTGAAAAATTGTGAATCTCTAAGTTTTGTTTACCTGGATCAAAAGCAATACAACCAAAAAAAATAATTGAAAATGACAATAATATAAATTTCTTCATAACATTAATTTTTAATATAATCAAAAAGAACTAAATAGAGTTCTTCTAATTGAAGTTTCAATATTTTGCATAAATATAAAAGGATTATGATTTGACTGTTGTATCAAAGGGAAATTTGAATCATTTACATATGATCCACCAAAAAAGTCTTTTGCTAAATTATTTGCATTAATTTCAACATTAAAATTAGCATGATCAATATAAGAAGAAGTGCTAGCATTTACAGAACTAGGCAAACCTACTTCAGTATAATACTTATTTAATGCGGCTTCAGCATTTCCTAATTCAGCAAGATACGATTTATATTGAAGTATATGACCATATTCATGCTGTAATGTTGTTCTATACAAGTAATAATCTAAATATGCCTTATAAACACCGTTCCCAACAACTATTCCATATTCTGGTAACGTTACTCCTCCACTACTTGTTACATCACCTAATGCTGAGGATTCATAAATATTTGTACCATAAAATTTATGCCCAGTATATGTAGCTCTGATAATTTTCATTAAAGCTTTTCCCAGACTGCTAGCACCATATCCCCTCGATAAATCAAGATCAACATGTCCATCCCAAAAATTAGCTTTTCCATTTACTGCTGCATCAATTCCTTTAATAGTACCTCCAATCAATCCTCCAGCAACAGCGCCAATTGCAGCACCGCCTAATCCTGCCATTAACCCATCGGCAAAACTTGCACCACCTATCCAAGCATTCATCGAACCGCCAACAAATCCACCAGCAGTACCTCCAACTGCACCTTGAAGAGCGCCTGCAAAAAAACCTCCGCCCACATTGCCTAAAGCAGAAACCGCTCCTCCACCAGCAGCTCCGGCAAATCCACCAATTATAGCTCCTTTTATTCCGGCAGAGAAACAATCCCCTACACTTCCTCCATTTAATGCTGTTCCTAAAACACCTCCGACAAGCCCACTTGAAGAACCTGCTAACACCCCAGCAGCAACTAGTCCTAAACCTCCGGTTAAAATACCCACACCAAACCCCACACCAAATGAAACAACAGCAGTAAAAATAGTTTTCCAATTCCAACTATAGCCGCTCGGATCAGTATATTTAAACGGATTCCCCATGCAATACCCATACCGATTATAGTCTAACCAGTTTCCTGCATCCGTTAAAACAGGATCAGGACTGAAGAATTGTGCTGTCAGTGGATCATAAACGCGCCCGTTCATGTTGATAATACCAAAAGCATCCAGATGCTCATGTCCCGTATAGCCACGGTTAATTATAAATGATGTCCGGCTGTCTTTTACATTCCAATTGTTCGGGTCTCTGCGTGCTCCCCACGGATCGTAAGCAAAACGCTGAATAACACTGCCACCATCGTGTACCAAGGCAATAAGCGAACCCTGAGAATCGGAATAACTAAAATACAAACTGTCGGCTACACCTGTAGTCTGAATTAAAATGGCACCCGTCCCGCCGGGTAAAAACCTTTATTCAGATGTACAAATAATCTGGCCTGTGGCTGGAATTTGCAATCCAAGCACTTGTATTATAAGGATTTATAATCCGCAAGACTCTTAAATCCAAACAATTGTAACCTCAAGTAACCCTTTCTTTCCCGCTCAATCAATAGCAGAACTATTTTGTAATCTTCTGCCCGATATACAATTTCTGCCTTTACCGGATTTTTATGAATAGATTTTAATTTCTGATTGAAATAATCATTCCTCATCTCTCATTCCTCTTTTATTATATCTACCCAATCTACTACTATATCGGTAACAGTATAAAAATCTCCATTGTACGATTCTTAATATCCATACTTGCATGAATTTAAGATTTGCAAATATAATAAAACATTTTTAAGATTTAAATTTATCGGATTATAAATCCTTATAATACAGAAGTAAGATTGCAAATCCCAGCCACTAGTAGCACCATTTTCTCATTTAAAGAAGGGTATATCCAAAAGTAAGGGGTTAACCACCCACCATTCCCCATTTTATTTCTTTACAATACACTTGATTTCAAAAAATTGTTTTGTCTGATAATTTACCCTCTCAGCCCAAAATAGAAAAAGATACAATTGAATGTATCTTTTTTTATTTGATTTATAGTTGAATACTTAAAGCAAAACCTCATTTAAATTATGGAACAACAAACTAAGCGGCATCTTAAATATTTATTTTAATATTTATAGTTTCCTCTTTTTCAGCACATCGTAGTTTGGATATTTTTTTAAATAGTTTTCATATCCTTTAAGAACATTTTCAGGGTGACTAGACTCAATCGAAACAATACATGCTTCATATTCTTCAATATCTAATCTGATTTTTATCTTGTATTCATCGGATATAAAATAATAGTCGGCAGCAAAATAAGATCCCTCATCGATTTTTGATTTGTCTGAGAATGACTCATTAGGGCTAGTTAACACAGCAATCCCATTAAATGTTAATTTTGGTATAACTTTTAATTTATCATAAAGAGTTAGCTTAAATTCAATTTTTTGGGGTATATCATATTCTTTACTTATACTTCTTTTTCTAATGCTCAATGTTTGACAGAATGAATCATTAGAAAAAAAATAGTTTAAATTATCCATACTCTATTCATATTTCTCTCCTGAAGTTATCCTTGTCGAGTCTTTTAACTCAGTATCTGAATTCTCAAACTTTTTGTGAGGCTTTTATTTAATATTCGAACAACTTAATAATAGCTAATTGACAACAAAATAAATATTTGATCTTTTTTCATTTATTTAATTTTTAAATTATTGCATTCTTATTTCTTTACGTATACCACTCAGCGATGATAGATTATATGAGGGAATATAACCTGTTGGATAATTAAATTGCATTATTCTTAGAGGAAAAGAATTATACATTACAGCATCAGACTGATTTCCACCTAACATAATAACCCATCCTGGACGATCTTGATCATTTGCGACTAGAAACCCAACATGTCCACCACCTTTTCTTTTCAAAGTTCCAACACTACCATATGCGGGTTTATTTAAGCTTAGACCAAAGTTTCTCCAGTTTAATGCCCTATCAGGATTTTCAGGTCGCCCGTTTATTCCTGCTTGATTCATAGTCCAATTTACAAATGCTCCACACCAATATGACTTTGCTCCTGGTTTTAATCCAACAGTTTTAAGATATTTTACAACATCTGGACCATCATTATTTCCAGTCGTCTCTCTCATACCTAATTGACTTTTTGCATCTAACATCCATGGAGCTGCAATAAATCTTGCAGGCATTTTTGCAGTAACTGTTACACCACTGGATATATTAATCGCATTTTCTGGTGTACTACCAGGTGATGGTGCATTATATCCAGCATTAATCTTATCACCATCTTCCATATTGTGATTTAATGCACCTATCCCAAATCCTTGCATAAAAACCATTCATCACGTAACCACCCATTAAAGCAGTAGTACCGACATAATCCAATTATTTTCAAATGAGAATCAACGATCTGATCTAATTTTTTCCACTTTATTTTTAATTTCAATTGGAAAGTCCTTATATTGTGTTATCTTATTTTTATGAATATACCCAAGAGGTTTTTCAAAACTATTATCATTTTTATAAACTGCCCACCAATTACAAAATGAATTTGGAGTGTAAAAAAATAGATAATTATTTACAAACTTCCCAATTATTTTAGAACTACCATTAGGCTCCATTCTCAGGTTTGTAAAACCGTCAGAATCATTAATTATACCGGGTCTAAGGAATCTTTCTATTTTTTCATATTTCAACATTAAACTCCCAAGGTCTTCACCTGAAGGTAACCATACATATTGTATATTTTTTGGAGTATCTGTATTCATTTCAAAAAAACAAGATAACTTAGTTGTTAACTTTAATTCAAGAAATGAAGAGTAATCATAGCCATCGTTAGTAATACTTGATTTATTTATCAAATTACAAATTGAATCATAGCTGAGACCTTGAGTTAAAACGGTTTTATATGTTTTTAATTTTACTAACAACTTAGACTCTTTATTTTCCAAAACTGAATAATCAATTAAATTAATATTTCTAATACCCTTTTCGTAACTTGAATTCAAATAAATAGATTCCATTTCTTTAACTGTTACAGTTTTTTTTACTAATAGCATTTCATAGAATTTCTTTACACAAATTTTATAATCGCTATTAACAGAATCTTCACATTTCACCTTCGTCAGAAAAAGAATACTAAGACAAAGTGTTACAATTATTTTTTTCATAATATTATCTATATGTTACTGTTAATGGTACTTTCGAGTTTAAATTCAAATTTAAAGTTGATTTCCATTGTTGTTGAAATTTAAGAATTTCAGGTGATAGACCAATTAAACCAATACACCCCTCTGTTCCCATTGCTCTTGCAGGATGAATTCGAAGTGCGCTTCGATAAGCACCTTTATTTAAGTCCCATACAGGGTCCGGAGATATATTAATTTTAAATCCAATATCATATCTCGAAAATTTAGGATCAGTTGTATATGTATAACCTGATACTATATAATACCCTTCAGGTATTGTAAATTTATGAGTTTTTCCACTGCCACTAGTTGCTTGATATTGTCCAATTAAAGATCCTTTTAAGTTATATGCATTTAAAGTACCTTGCGTTCTGGTTTTATTTACATATTTTGCGGTATAAACTAATGAAGAAATAATATAGTTAATCTGTTTATGACCTACCACTGTTATCTCTCCTAATTGGAATGTATTATCTTTTGTACTACCTTTTAGCGGTGCATTATAACCAGCATTAATCTTATCACCATCTTCCATATTATGATTTAATGCGCCGATATAATAACTTTCTAAAAAAACATTCAAAACTTTGCCACCTATAAAAACTGACATTCCCGCACCGGCAAATCCGGTATCCAATTGAATTAAATTCGAAATTATATTACCGTTAAATATAGAACCTACACCCAATGAAACTATTACAGTAGAAAATGGCGAATTTACATCCACCATTTTACATTCTTAATTTTATATAAATGTTTATTTCAACACAATAATTTCATTTCATATTACTTTATATTTGTCTCATATCTTTAAAATTATCATATAGTTTAAAAGCCACATATTCCAATAAATTTTACACTTGATATTTCATCTCCTTTATTTACAATGATTGTCCCTTTAATATTTGAGGTCTCTTCATCAATACTTTTATTTTTCTCTACAATAATCTTTAAAAATGTATCCTTATTAGAGTAAAAATAGGTATCACTTTGTTCATCATACTTTATCAATTTGAATTCTATTACTCTTCCGTTAATAGAAATATATGCGAGATTTGCAAGGTTATTTACACAGATATATTTTTTAGCTTGCATATCTTCCCTTGACAAAAAAAACAAACAACCTCCACTACCATCAATTTCTGACGGCAGTTTAGTGAAAACATCAAACTTTATTGATTGTTTCTTTTTTGATGCTATTACTCTTTCACTTTCTATTATAGTCTCATTGACTTCGTTTTATTTATGAACTACTTGTTTTATATTATTTTGACATGAAATCATTAAGATAGAAACATTAATTAAAATTAGAATTAACTTTTTCAACATAGCACAAAAATAAAATTAGTTTGCCTTTTTAAGAAAATATAAATAACCATCAACACCAAATAAAATTTGATTATCGTTAATAATACAAATTTCATCAAAAGGCAAACCACATGTTGTATTAACCATTTGAATATTTGTAGTGGTACAACCAATTAATTTTAAGTATTTTCGATCATTATCATAATATTTTAATGCATTTACAACCTTAAACTTATAATTTGGATGCATACAACCTCCAAAGAATGTATTATTTTGTGGAGCTATAATTTGATTTTCTTTAAAAATAATTGTAACACCTACAAATTGCTTACTTTCTGCTTTAGTTAGATAATGATTCAGATCAGCAGACATTGTTTTGTCTATTTTCCACTTACCCAATAAGATATTCTTCCTTTTTTGACCATTAACTATTAATATGCTTGAAATTAATAGCATAATTACTGTTGCCTTTTTCATATTTATTTTATTTAATATTGACCATTCATAAATAAATTTATTTCATCTTGCCGCCTACCGATAATAGATGAAGGACTGTGAAAGTTCATCATTAGACCACCATTATAATTTCCATTATTTAATTGTCTTAAAAAGACAGAACCACCAAGTCCATTTCGGCTTTTAATACTTCCAATTCCAACATTAAATGTGAAGCTAACCACTGCATCAAATTGATTTTGTGTTAATGGAACCTTTACTAATCTGTTAACAGCTGGAATAAATTTAGTCTGTAAGTCATGATTCAACAAAGTTAATCCCTGAGCTCTTGTCATTCCACTATATTTTCCAATATCTTCGAAATTTAAGGAGCTAAAGTGTAGCAAATGTCCATAACCAGCAGTTGCATAGTTTTTTGAATCATTATATGGGTTAATATGATGTCGTCCTTTACCAAAACCTTCATGACTTTGAATGAATTGCAAGCCTGCTAAACTAATATTATGGACCCCAATAAATTTTGCAGTAACTGTTACACCTCTGGATATATCAATTGCATTATCTGGTGTGCTACCAGGTGGGGGTGCATTATATCCAGCATTAATCTTATCACCATCTTCCATATTATGATTCAACGCCCCGATACCGTATCCTTGCATAAAACCATTCATCACGTTACCACCCAATAAAGCAGTCATTCCTGCTCCAGCAAATCCCGTGCCTAAAGGAAGTAAATCCGGACTTATATTACCGTGTAAAGCAGAACCTACACCAGATGAAACAACTCCTGTCCCAAAGCCTGTCCAAAATTTTCCGCCTTGCATTTCGCTCGCCAGACCATTTCCCAAACCCTGTGCTCCTGCACGTATAACATCTTTCCAAAAGGATGAAATAGGAATATTATCGCAAGCCTGTCCTATAGCGAATGGAATAGCAGCAGAAAATGCAGATATTACAGCTCTTTGTGCGAACGATTGTACAAACCCACCCCAAAAATCACCTCCTGCATCATAAGCATCGAAGCCATCTTTCGCAGACATTATGATTGCTACACCTAAAAAAACTATATCATCTGCTCCAAATACTTCCCCTGATGGGTCGGTATATTTAAGAGGGTTCCCAATGCAATACCCATACCGGTTATAATTTAACCAATTACCTGGGTCTTGCAATTGTGGGTCCGGACTAAAAAATTGTGCCGTAAGCGGATCATAAACGCGCCCGTTCATGTTAATAATACCAAAGGCATCCAGATGTTCATGCCCTGTATAGCCTCGATTTACGATCCAGTGTGTGCGGCTGTCTTTTAATTCCCACTGGTCAGGGTTGCGCCTTTGACCCCAGGGATCATAAGCATATCGTTCAATCAATTTCCCCGATTCGTTGGTTAATGCAATCAAGGAACCCTGGTTGTCGGTGTAGGTATACAAAAGGCTATCTACACCTTTATTCTGAATCAGAATGGCGCCGCTAAGATAATGAATTTTTCGAACATTGCCTGCTGCATCCACTTCTTCTTCGTAATCGCCCAGATAATAATGCGTAAGTTGGGTTACACCCCCTACCTTATAAACCGACAGACGACGTTGATCATCTACCCCATAACTGAGCGTATAGGATTTTGCACCTTCGCTCAATGTTGCGATTTTCTTGAAATCGGTATAGGTAACAGTTAACGAATCGATTGGTATCGCTACAGGTTTACCCATGATAGTAGTAAGAGCGTGTGGTCCGCAATTGGTACCGTCGGCTTTTTTCTCCCCGTAATTCATTTTAAAAGCTTGTCCCAAAGCATCTAGCCCCAGGTCGCTTTTCGTGGAGATATTGCCATTCCCATCATAGGTCATGGAGTTATTCCAGATATTTCCTCCCCTGCTGATATTCCAATTGGTTAAGCGGTTTTGGGGATCAAATTTAAAATCCTCCCGCTGCCCTGTCCGGTTATCAATCCTGTAATCTAAATTACCGTTCGCTTTGGTTGAGAAAGTCATATTCTGAATACTGTCTGAAAAAATCGAGGAAAGCATATTTCGACTGTCGTAACCAAACGTGGTTTCTTTTC
>Ga0302292_1002632_pt1 | contig 10628 bp, 7 predicted proteins | sample III_Fen_N2_1_FD_194553 | JGI IMG/M metagenome (GOLD analysis project Ga0302292, IMG submission 194553) | Peat permafrost microbial communities from Stordalen Mire near Abisko, Sweden - III_Fen_N2_1 | ecosystem: Environmental > Terrestrial > Soil > Wetlands > Permafrost | place: Sweden: Abisko...
ATTATTTGTAGTTGGACAGAATGGTGGTATGGAGGAGCTTATTCGTGCCGACCGGTAATTACGGCTTATCCGATTCTGGCAGTTGGCATTGCAACCGTTTTGACGCGTTTATCGAAATCTTGGATGAAAGCCGGTGTTGCCTCTTTTGTGGTACTTTGTATCAGTATGAACCTATTTCAATGGTGGCAATTCATGGCGGGAATCTACGATCCTTACCGAACCACCAAAGAATACTATTGGGCTATTTTCCTGAAATCCAAACCTCCAAAGAACGCAGAATACCTAAAACTGGTATTTCGTTCGTTTGACCAAAATCAGCCTTGGGAAGACCGAGATCGTTATAAACTTACCAAAACCCTGAGTTTGGTAAAAGGTAAACCTCAATGGACAACTGAAGAATTCACACAACCTGATTTGCGCATTCCGTTCGAGGAAATCACTACAAAAGATCATGCTTGGGTGGAATTCGAAGTGAAATACAAAACGAGCGATTCGGTTTTTGCCGATGGACCATTCTTAGTGGCAACCAGTTTGTATAAAGATCAAGCGTATGGTTATCGCGCGCCATCATTGACAACGGTTACCGATACCATAAACGGGGAACTGATTGCAACGTATCGTTTTCTTACACCTGAGGCAAGAACGGTTAAAGACATCTTTAACTCGTATATCTGGAACCCGAAAAAGTACCGCTTGTTTATTTCGTCCTATAAAGTAAAGTTCTACGAACGGAAAGACTGAAATGTGTACTTTTGACGCACTTTGTTTTCCTATAGCGTAAATTTCTGGCGATTGTGCTTGTCAATGTTTTTTTTCACGGCAAGCTTCAATTTAATTATTCCCGAACTCAACGAGTTTATCACTAATTTGGATGGTGCGCATCTAAAAGGAATGATCATTGGCTTGTTTACGGTCTCAGCCGGTATTTCACGTCCTTTCTCCGGAAAACTGGCAGATAACATTGGTCGCAAGAAAGTAATGCTTACAGGCGGTCTAGTGTGTGTCATCATTAGTTTACTCTACCCTATTTCGTTTTCTATTTGGTTTTTTCTGCTCCTGCGATTTCTACACGGTTTTAGCGCCGGATTTTTTCCAACGGGAGCTACGGCACTTGTCACCGACATACTACCCGAAAAAGTGCGCGGTTCCGGAATGGGACTTTGGGGAACCTTTATCTCACTAGGAATCGGTTTCGGGCAAGCTTTAAGCAGTTTAACCGCCAAGCAATTCGGAATGAACGGTTTGTTTATCGCTGCATCTTTGCTAAGCGTAGTTTCGTTGTTATTTCTGTTCAAGGTGGAAGAAACACTTGTTCCCGTAAAGCGATTTCACCCCGAACAGTTGCGCTTAAAATCGGATGAAATCATTGAACGGCATGTAATTCCGGTTGCGATCATTATGTTCCTTTCGGCCATTTGTTCCGGAATCATTTTTGTTCTTTCCCCAGAAATTGCCAAGTTCCTGCACATCGAAGACAAAGGTTGGTTCTTTTTGTGGTACGTACTTTCAACCATTGGCGTTCGGTTATTTGCCGGAAAAGTATCGGATAAAATAGGACGGCGAGAAACCTTATTGATCGGAATGATTGTGCTCACGGTGAGCATGGTGATTATCGGTTTTTCACACAGTACGCTTTGGTTTACACTTTCGGCAGTGTTGTTTGGGGTAGCAACAGGAATCAGTTCTCCTACCATTTTTGCCTGGACAGCCGATTTATCTCCGGAACATCGTCGTGGAATCGGAGCTGGAACCATGTTTATTGCACTTGAAGCGGGAATTTTCTTCGGATCGGTAATGACCAACGTCTTTTACACGAATCGATTGGATTCGATACTCTTTGTGTTCTTGTTTGGAGCTGCGATGGCTTTCCTCTGCGTTGTGTACCTCATTTGGCACATGGCAAGGCGCACATCTAAGTTCTAATTATTCCGATACGCCGTAATCGAGGCGCTTGGCTTTGATAAAACGCGGAATGTAGTACTTACTTGATTTGAAATTGTCGATCACAACACCGCGAGAAGTAGATGCGTGAATGAAACGAATGGCATCAGGTGTTACTTCAACTACTAAGGCAACGTGCCCTACTTTGGTAGAATTGGCATTTCTTCCTTTGAAAAACATCAAATCACCCGGACGAATATCTGCCAAGCGAACTGTTTCACCGAATTCGGCCAATCCATAACTTGAACGAGTCAATTCGACACCGAAATTACCCATTACGTAATAGATGAAACCTGAACAGTCGAAACCCGAAGGTGTAGAACCGGCGTAGTGATATGGTGTACCGAGGAAACGTTTGGCGAAATTTAGAATTTCATCTACTTGCTCGCTGTTTTTGGGGCGAACCGAATCAAAGACAGGCATTAATAATTCTGCCCCTGAGATCGTTGCGGTATCAGAAACCTCAACGTCTAATGAATCTTCTTCTACCTGCGCAAATGAAAATGCGGGTAAAACAATTACTGCCAAGAGTAAAAAGAACCGATATGCTTTTGTAATTGATTTCACGGATGCAAAATTATCATTATTTTCACAGAATCAAAACCGTTCATTTTGAGCAAACTAGCAGATATTCAATTAACAAAGTTGTATTACTCCATTGGAGAAGTGGCGGCTATATTTGATGTAAACACTTCATTAATAAGGTTTTGGGAGAAAGAATTCACCATCATTCAACCCAAAAAAAACAAGAAGGGAAATCGCTTATTTACGGTGAAAGACATTGAACATTTTAACAAGATTTATCAACTTGTAAAAATGGAAGGATATACGTTGGATGGCGCCAAAAAAGCACTAAAATCAAAGGATTCAGCCGATATCGCTAGCAATTTTTCAAATGAACAAATCATTCATCGCTTAGAAGAAATCAAGTCGAAATTGATTTCACTGAAAAAAGAAGGTAAAGATTAATTCAGTAAGGTCAAAACCACTATTCTTTTATTCCATTCATACTTTTTAGCCACAGATGGCACAGATTTTCACAGATGTAATCGTCCATTATCTGTGGCAAATTCAAATTATACTCTCTTACTTGTTTCTGAGGTACTTTTCCGTTAATTTAACGTAAACACCGAATCAACGTACAACAGCGCTTCGTATGCTTCTTTTTCCGAAATAGGTTGATTGTAAATACAGTTTCCTATTCCGTTAAGCAATACACACATTACTTTATCGTGCTCATTTTTTTTATCGTGTTTCAATAACTCGAGCACCTCGTTTTTATCCGATTCATCCAAGGGAACATGCGGATAAATTTGCGTCAGGTAATTGGTGATCTCCAATAATTCACGCTGACTGATTCCTTCACGCTTAAATGAAATGTAACTTTCGGCAATCATTCCAAGCGCAACGGCATGTCCATGAGCAATCGGTTCAATCGGCAAACAAAATCCTTCGATGGCATGACCGATTGTATGACCGAAATTGAGCACTTTTCGCATTCCAGCTTCTCTTGGGTCGGAATTGACTACTGTTGTTTTAATTTCAATTGAACGAATGATTAATGATTCGTAGTGTTGTGTGTTCAGTAATTTAATGGGATCCAGTTGATGAAGTAATTTCCACTGATCTTTATCGGCAATCAACGTATGTTTGATCATTTCAGCATATCCCGAAACCAATTCTTCTTCAGGAAGGGTTTGCAAAAAAATCGGATCAACATAAATGGCCACCGGATGTTGAAACACCCCCAATTGATTTTTGTAAGATCCCAAATCGATTCCGTTTTTTCCACCGATTGCGGCATCTACCATTCCCAATAAGCTGGTAGGTACATTGATAAAGTCGAGTCCGCGTTTAAATACAGAAGCGATAAAACCGCCCATATCCGTTACTACTCCCCCGCCCAAGTTAATGATCACATCCGAACGAACAATGCCGTATTCGGAAAGCGCTTCCCAAACCTGGAAACACACTTCCATTACTTTATTTTCTTCGCCTACAGGCAAGAGCATCACCTCAGCTTCTTCCAAAACAGGAAAAGTAGTGATCATATACTCCAAACAACTGTCATGTGTATTTTCATCCACCAGAATGATTTTTCGCGCATGGGCGTATTTTTCGGTCAATAATTGCTCAAACGAAGAGGACTCGATACTTCCTATTTCGATCTTACAGGTTCCTATTTCTAAATGCTTCACGAGTTGTTGTTTCTATAATTGTAAGCCTATCAATTTGATGAAAAGTGAATTTAGACTCATTCAAAGCACAAAAATAGCCGAAACAGGTTAATTTTGCGGTATGATTTCGTTCAATAATACAGAGATTGCTTTTAAGCATAAGACAAATGCCGATTTACGTCGCGCCAATTTCTTGTTTTCGGTAATGGCAAGTCCGGGTTTGGTGAAAGCCGGAAAAGGTACAACGAGCTTTTTCCTCAACATCGGTCTTCCGATCCAGGGCATGATCAAAGCCACTATTTTCAAGCAATTTTGTGGTGGTGAAACTATTGAGGAATGTACGCCTACTATCAATTCGATGTGGAAAAACCATGTTGGAACCATTTTGGATTATTCGGTTGAAGGAAAAGAATCTGCTGAAGATTTTGAAGCTACAACCAACGAAATTATTGCAACAATTAACAAGGCAAAAAACAACGAAGGCATTCCGTTTGCTGTTTTTAAAATAACCGGGATTGCCGAGTTTGCCATTCTTGAAAAAGCAAATACTTCCGAATCGGAGTTGAACGAAACAGAAAAAACCGCTTACGACTTAATTGTTGAACGCGTTAATCGCATTTGTAAAGCAGCTTACGATAGTCAAGTTCCGCTCTTTATTGACGCAGAGGAAACGTGGATTCAAGATACTATCGACCGTATTAGCCATCAAATGATGGAAGTTTACAATAAAGAAAAGGCGATCGTTTTTAATACTGTTCAAATGTACCGTCATGATCGATTGGCATTTTTACAGGAATCGGTTGCATGGGCTACTGCTCAACAATTGCATTACGGTGTGAAATTGGTGCGTGGCGCTTATATGGAAAAAGAACGCAATCGTGCAGCTGAAAAAGGATACCTTGACCCTATTCAACCGGATAAACAAGCGTGTGACAAGGATTACAATGAAGCCTTAACGTTTCTAGTCGACCACATTGATCACATCGCTTTATGCGCAGGTACGCACAACGAAGATTCCAGCGCCTTTTTAGCAGATTTATTGGAAAAGAAAGGTGTCGACAAAACCGATAAACGTATTTATTTCGCACAATTGCTCGGAATGAGCGATCATATTTCTTACAATTTGGCTCACGCCGGTTATAATGTAGCCAAATACGTTCCTTACGGTCCTGTGAAGGAAGTGATTCCTTACTTGTTCCGTCGCGCGGATGAGAATACGTCAGTGAAAGGTCAAACAGGTCGTGAATTGAGTCTTATTCGTCAGGAAAAGCAACGACGTAAGTTGTAAGTTATCTCGGAGACAAAATTCGTATTCAGCCAGCAACATCTGACGATTTTCAACGATTTTCAACGATTTTAATTTGTGTGATAAACCCACGTAATATTGCAAAATTACATGCGTTTGACTTACACGTAATTTCGCAATATTACGTGGATCTATTTGTCTGAAAATCAAAATATTTACACACCTTTTGAGTTTATGTCATTTCCCATAAATCTTTCTTTTGACACAAAAAAGCCGAGCTCTACTTAGAACCCGGCTTTTTTCACGAATCGATGATTTTCACCTATCTCAATACGCTGAAACTTCCTTCGTATTTGTATTTCTTATCGTTGTTCATGTCTTTGGTAGACAAAGTCCATGTGTACGTTCCTTGCGGCACTATCTTACCGTGATAAGTTCCATCCCATCCGGCAAGGTGATCGTGGCTTTCAAAGACAATTTCTCCCCAACGATTGTAAATCAATAATTCAAAATTACTGATATCAATACCATCAATGTATACAAACCAAGTTTGATTAAATTCATCTCCATCCGGTGTAAAGGCATTCGGAGCGTAAATAATCACCTCACTTACTACCTGAACTACGTGCATCACCGAATCAATACAGCCATCGGCATTGGTCACATACAGGTTTACTTCGTAGTTGCCCGGAACTCCATCAGGGAATTGAGCATTTACATTTTGGGTTGTTGCAGTTGACGGAATTCCATCTTCAATTTGCCAATCCCATGAAACCACATCTGTTGTACTTCCATCATCGAGGAATGTAAACGGATTGAACATCGATATCATGTTCGGCTGAATGTTGAAATTCGCGATTGGTCTGTTGAATACGGTAATCATATTCGGGAAAGTGGCCGTATAAATACATCCGATATCGGAGGTAACAATTATACTCACCGTATAAACTCCCGGATGCTCATAAACGTGATTGGAACCATTCATTCCAAGTAAGGTTTCCGTAAATCCGTCTCCATAGTCAATAATCATTGAAGCAACAGTTCCACCTGAACTCATGTTAGTGAAATTAACCGGTACAGGGAAACATCCCGAAGTAACGTCTGGCGCTACTAACGGAGTAATTGGGTTTGGTGTAGAAACCGTCATGCAAGCCGTATCAGGTATAGAACCGCAAGCTTCAGACAAAATAACACAGTAATTGGTTGTTGTGGTTGGTGTCACATTGAATGGAACACCGGTTCCTAAAACTGTAGCTCCATCCAACCATGTAAAAGTATAAGCAGAACTTCCACCCGCTCCGGTTGCCGTTAGAGCAGTTGTTGCTCCAGGACAAATCGTGATGTTCGGTGAAATAGTTGGGATTGAAAGCTGAACAGGCTCGGTAATGGTAAACGTTTCCTGATCGGCACAACCATTATTGCCAGTGACATCCAACACATACGTTCCGGGAGCTAGATTACTGATCGTAAACGTATTTCCGGCATATGTTTGAGCAGCCGCGCCATCCAAACTGTAAGAATTCCCATTGGTTGTGGTAGCCACAATTGAACCGTTAGCCGCACCAAAACAAGAGACGTTGGTTACTACAACATTAACGGTAGTCACAATTTCAGTTACCGTAATAATCGCTTCGGAAACACATCCGTTCGAATCGATTGAATAAGTATAAGCCCCCGGATTCATCGTAACAGGATCGTAAGGCATTGTCACTGTTCCACCACCAGGATTTGTCCACGCTCCATTTGGAGAAGCTGTAGGTCCTAACAACGGGAATAAATCCTGAGCCGCACCCTGCGAGCAAAGAGAAAGTACGTTATCATTCCCCGGATCTGCCGAAGCTGACATTGTAACATTCAATTGATCTGTTGTAGCGCACAGCGGATGTCCGTTGGGGTAAGTGGTCAATGTCACAACTCCCGGACTATTGAATGTACCAATTGGTCCTGCAATATTCGGATCATCAAACGAACCAATAGCCGTTGTCCAGTTAAACACATAACCATTGAAACAATCAGCCGTAAAACCATAAGGATTGGTTGTTGGTGGATTAAAGTTTTCACCGTTCAACAACATCTGATTTCCATACGGGTCGGTCAATGTATAGGAACAATCCCATGAATTAAACGTGTTATCATCAAAGAACGTCACAGATACCGTAGCCCCATTTGGAATGGAAATAGGGAATACCTGATTGAACACATTCGGATTGATGGTATAAACCGTCGGTACACCATTAATCGTAACTGTAACATTATTTCCTCCCCATCCGTCACCGAACAAGTCATCTAACGCCAAATCGTAGTTACAAGGTGAACTTCCTGCGAGTCCATTGATTGAACCGTTCAATTGAACCGGATCACCATCGCACACTACCACATCAGGTCCGGCATTCGGAAGCAAGTTGTTATTAACGGTAATCACAACCGATGTATCGTGTTCACAACCGAAATCATCAATCACGTGATAAACATACGTATACGTACCAGCAGCAGTCGGCGTAATAGAAATCACATCTGCGTTCGCAGAAAGCGAAGTTACAAACGGACCACCCACTTCCCAATAAGAAGAATCTGCTCCCCAACCGATTTGCGGTTCAAAAGTTGTTACCGGTGGAATCAACGATGGATCAAGATTCAAAGAGAAACTAAACAAGGTTCCGTCATCCGCCGCCCAGTTATCGATAACCGTCAAGGTCCAAACTCCATTCAACGGACAGCCAAGCAAGTTGGTCATCGGTTGCACGGGCTCATAAGTTCCGGCAGGCAATGTACCGCCAAAGCCGTTATTGTTCACCCATTCTACCCATGTTTCAGTAGCCGTAGGTGAAAAACAATAGGTAAAAGGTGTTCCCTGCGTGGAAGGATCACTACAATCTACATTATCCAATTGATTCGGAATTCCGATTTGTGTACCTCCACCACCTTGCTGATGCAAGATTTCAGATTGACCATTCGGACATTCAACGATGATGACCAAGTCACCCATAAAAGAATGCTCTAACTCAAGGCAAATGCTTTGTAAATCATTGATATCAGTTAAAGTAGCACCAGGATTAAAATTGGTTTGAAGGATGGTTACGTCTTGCGAAACACCCAAAAGCGTATCAGGCAAACAACCGTCTTGAATCGAATTTGAATTCGGGAAACCGTCCCAAAGCACCTCATACGATTCCGGATCAGCCGTATAGGTAATACTTTCACCTATACAAAGCGTGGTATCACCCGGGAATCCGGTAAAATCAGGAATTGTAGCAACAAAGACTTGCAAATCGACCAAGTTCGTATTGGAGCATCCGTTATCATCGGTAACAAAAAGTTGCACCAAATACTGCCCCGGAACACTAAACGAGTGTGTCACAGCAGCTCCGGTAGTTTCGCTACCGTCCATGAAATTCCAGTTATAATCTACCAAGTTAAAACCCGGTGCTGCAAAAGATCCGTTACTATTAAAGCTCACCGGATCACCAACACAAACACGGATACTATCCGGTGTAATTCCTGCAACAATTGCTGCAGCTGCTGTTGGTGTAGCACAAGGTGTTTCACAACTGGCACTAGCACTAAACATCCCGGTTCCTGTTGTATTGGATCTGAAACGGAATGTCAAACAACCTGAAGTATTCAAAGCAGTTGCAATAATAATAACTCCTTGCAATTCATTTCCTGAATAGGTTCCCAAGGTAGGCGCAGAAGTGGAATTACCGTCATATACATCCATGTAATCCAGGTTGGATACGTTTGGAAGCGGATTATCATCTACCGTACTCAATGCAAATAAATTGAATACCACAGAAACGATATCTCCAGGAGTTCCTGGACAAATGGTAATAATACTTGTTTCACTATTGGAATAACCCGAACCTCCTTGTCCTCCGGAATCAATAATGAAACCATTGCATGTACTAAAGGTTTGTCCACTAACTGCAGGTCCGAAAGTGATATTGGTCTGCTGACCAAAAGCCGTTATAGAAACGACAAAAAATGCGATTATAGATACAACTATTCTCATTATCTTTTGGAATTGAATTCACTGTTCGAGAACAGTTTTGAAAGTTCGGGAATCGAATAAAAAGCAATGACATGCTCTTCGTCAAGCGCAACAAACAATCGTTGTTCTTTGGATAATCGAATACCGTATTCATAGAAATTAAACGTCGCTGCACTTGCCGCGTCATATGTTAACATTTCTCCAAGTTCATTTTTGAAATTAGAAGCAGGTTGTATTAACCCTTTTTCAGTATCATTCAATGACGAAGCTGAAGTCATCCAATGACTTCTATCCAGTTCAAAAATGTAATAATTATAGCTGTTTTTATTGTACTGAAACGCTTCCTCGGCTTGTTTTCCACGGTTCTTAACCACACGTTTGTCGATGGTTTCCTGCGCGGAAACACTTGTAATTGTGAATAGCAAAAGTGCCAAACAACAGGCTGTTTTAATCATTTTATCCTAGTTCAGGGTTTAACATAACTAATACGTTTAAACTCCCGATAGGTTGTCTTGACAAAAAATTAATCTCTACAAAAAAAACATTCTTTCTTGGATTCCAAACAACTCCTTATCGCAAAACGTTTACAAGTCCAAACACTACTTTTCGTTCATCATTAGCAGTTGTTTTAAACTCTATCTTCCAGGTATAGCTGCCTTCCTTTACAATTTCGCCATGATAGGTACCATCCCAACCTATGCTCGCATCGTTGGTTTCAAAGATGGCTTCTCCCCATCTGTTAAAAATCAACATATTAAAGTCATACGGATCAAATCCTGAGGTAAACACCGGCTGAAACGTCTGATTAAATTCATCATCATCAGGAGTAAACGTGTTTGGAACGTAGTAAATTAACACTTCGTTCATAACAATCACATGAGAAACCGTATCGATGCAACCGTGATCGGTAATTGCCGTCAATTGAACAACGTAATTCGTGATCGGGATTGTTGGGAAAGTATGCTCCGGATCTTCTTCGTTTGATTGGGAACTTCCGTCACCAAAATTCCAATTATAGGTAGTCGCACCTATAGAAGAATTACTCATCACGGAAACTGGCTCCAACTCGGTTAGAATTCCCGGTGTTGGTGTAAAAGCCGCCACGGGATTTGGGTATACACAAATATAATCGGCTACTGTAGCTGTCCAAACGCATCCAAGAGCTGTGGTCACCGTAAGTGTTACATCATAACATCCCGGATTCGGGTATTGGTGATTCACCGTTCCGCAACTCAATGCATCGGTTCCATCGCCGAATTCCCAATAACAAGATGCG
>Ga0302292_1002640_pt1 | contig 10606 bp, 7 predicted proteins | sample III_Fen_N2_1_FD_194553 | JGI IMG/M metagenome (GOLD analysis project Ga0302292, IMG submission 194553) | Peat permafrost microbial communities from Stordalen Mire near Abisko, Sweden - III_Fen_N2_1 | ecosystem: Environmental > Terrestrial > Soil > Wetlands > Permafrost | place: Sweden: Abisko...
CACTATTGGATAAATTATATATCAAAATATATCCTTAAAAATAGCAACCAAAAGAAGATCAGTTGCTATTTTTATATTTGATCAGGGATTATTTGAAATCAACTTAGTTACCAGTTCATCAACCCAAGTCCTATTGTAAAAGGATACATTTCCGGCCCGCGACCATCTTTGAAAAGAGTTGAATAATAATAGGTTCCGAATAGATTGATCCCTTTATATCCGATACGTGCCGTTGTACCATAGCGGAATGGGTTGATATTGAAATCATCATGATTTTTCGATTTATTGCCGTTTATTTTAACTTTGGTATGCGATCCCAATTTTAAACCACCAATCACTCCTGCCGAAAGATAGATCCGTTTGTTAGGTCCATCCACAGGAATTTGAAACTCAAGCATTAAAGGAACCGTCAAAAAAGAGGTCGAAAGTTTCGATTTTGATAAGCCGTCCTTATCCAATACGACCGGCACAACCATGCCATTATCATTCTCAATCGTGTAGGCATTCGAAAACCGATAATCATTAAAGGTTATTCCAAGTCCTGTTACCAAACCGACATTTCGTTTATGTTTTTGCAAACCAATACTATACCTAAGAAAGTTAATGTCAACTTCGAATGATTTATTATGATTCAGATCCATAAAATTGGGAATGAATCCTGTATAATTGACATTGGCAAACGAATTGATTCCCATCTCAACTGCAGCCCAATGACCCCGAAAATGTGGGGCGTGACCAGTCCAGGAATCATATTCCTGATCATCGAGATGATCAAACTTAATGTCAGAACCATGCTTCCCGTCAGCGATTACCAAAGCCCTGTGACCAACCCTAACTTTTACCGTATCTCCCCGGCCACCATCTTTGATGTCGATGGCGTTGTTGCCTATTTTTACATTTGTTTGTTGATCACCACCTTCAACAACCGTAACTACATTTTTCCCAAGGACCTTTACCCGGACGGTATCCTGTGCTTTTAAAGAGATTGCCCCGAAAACACAAATTAATATTAATGCAAATATTGACCTTTTCATTTCATTAGATTTTGAATTTGTCAGTAGGACGAACCACCGAACGATTAGTTACAGTTTGAGCAATAAAAATGATTAAATCCGGATTGCTGAAGTAATCACAAAGTTGGAAATATTATTATAAAAGCTATGAATTCGATGTGTTTCAACCACATTTCAACCACATTTCAACTTTATTTCAATATATTTCTATTTTATTTCAACTTTATGTCAATTTTTAATAATCAAAACTGCTTCCACCCAAAAATTCTCTCAACACCGAGGTAGGCGGAATTTCGTCTTCTGGAATTGTTTCAAAATAAGAGATAAAAATAAGTAGCCTGACTGCTTCCGAATATTCGGGTGTATTTTCTTTGACCTGTTTTAACAAAGGTGAGGCATGCTTTTTGAGCACAGCAATTTCATAAATCAATGCCGAATTAAACATGATATCAGCATTTTCCTGATAAGGAAATATATGCTTCTCTTCGCCACGTCTGACACTTGGCCACCGCTGAATGGTAGTAAGGGCATCATATCCGCGATATTTGCTGTCGCGAATGATTCTTCGCAGCAAACGGTTATCGGTTGTTGGAATGTAGGAGTGCTCATCAATCGAAATCTGAGTCAGTGCCGAAACAAAGATGCGGTAAGTTTTTTCAGGATCAATCCTGGGGGTCAATCCCGGATTCAATCCGTGTATTCCTTCTATAATAAGAATGTTATCCTTTTCCATCTTCATTTTCTTCCCGTTGGTGGTTCGGACGCCGGAATGAAAATCAAAACGGGGAATTTCGACCTCTTCACCGGAAGTCAGCCGTAAGAGATAGTCATTGAAGTAGGGAATATCAATTGCCTCTAAAGCTTCAAAATCATAGTTCCCGGCCTCATCCATGGGAGTGAGATCGCGGCTAACAAAGAAGTTATCAACTGAAACTTCAATGGCATGTAACCCATTTACGGCCAGCTGGATGCTTAATCTCCGGCTAAATGTTGTCTTTCCTGAACTTGATGGGCCGGCAATAAGAACAATATTCACCTTATCGCGTTTTGCAGTAATTGCATTGGCGATTTCGACAATCTTCTTCTCATGCAATGCCTCCGAAATTTTAATCAGATCGCTGCAGTGCCCAGCCTTTGTAACCGAATTTAGACGTGGAATATCTTCAACTTTCAGAATATCAGCCCATTTCTTATGTTCCCTGAAAATAGCAAAGAGCTTATCCTGCTTTATGGCAGGTTCCAGTTCTTCAATATTAGTGGGGATCGGAAACCGTAGCAGGATACCATCGTAATATTTTTCAACACTAAAATGCTGAACGTATCCGGTGGAAGTAAGCATGTGTCCATAGAAAAAATTGATATGATCGCCCATGGCAAAAATTGGGGCATATAGTCGCCCGTAGTTGCGATAAAGTTCAGCTTTTCTGTGCAGACCATTCTTTTCGAGTAATTCAATGGCTAAATCAGCAAAGATCATTCTTCTTTCGATGGTAATATTCTGATTGACAATCGATCTCATCTCTTCTTTGATCGACCATACATCTTCCTCTGTAAATGTTTTTTCCAACCCTTCAATTTCGCAATAGTAACCTTTCGAAATGGCGTGATCGATTTTTAGTCGCGCATCAGGCCATAAGTTTCGGACAGCAGCGTATAATATAAAGGAGAGTGTGCGAAGATACATCCGTTGTCCGTCGCGCCATGAGTAATCGATGAACTGAACCATTCGAGGTTTAACCATTTCATAATCCAGCGGTTTTGCACGGTTGTTCACATATGCTCCTAAGATAGGTTGTGTTGCCTTGACTGAAAGTGACTGAGCAATCTCCCCTAATGTTGTTCCAAGCGGAAATACGCAATCCTTATCCGAATTGACGCATCTTATTTCAATATTCTTTGCCATACTTCTTATTTATTCAAAAGAAACCACAAGATAACTCTTTTGGTTTTATAAAGGATTTTGAGGACTAAATTTTTTTTTAAAAAAGAAAGTTTAATATTTGCTGCTGAAGTTTCGGGAGGAAATTAGCAATTTAAAGGTGGCACTGTTTCCATTAAAATTCTGGAATTAATCTGAATTAAAGTACAAGTTGCCAGTTGCAAACGGCCAACAGCAAATTGTTTTATTTCCCGTAGGAATCACAGTCCTTTACAAATTCTGCCTGCTCATCCTCCTGAAAAGCCATTATAACCTGATAAACTCTTTCCCTGATTTCCTGGGGTGTCGGATTGAGTTCGGTAGCTGTAAAGGAACCAGAATCTGGGTTGATCCGTTCAAAAACCATCAGATAGAGATCGAAAATTATCTCAAGGCTTAACTGGTACCGGGGCTCAACCAATGGTTTGATCTCCTGAATCATTTGATATGTTTTAAGCCGATACTCGTCAGCCAGCAGATAATATTCTCTGATTAGCTCCCTGAATCCCCGGGGAATTTCGCCTCCATTACTGATCAATTTAAGTTGTTGACGATCCAAACCATACTTTGCGAGGAGATCGTCGGCAAAATAATTCAGATTGTTATGCTGATCCTTCTGAAAATCCCTGATAATGTGCACTATATAACTAAATACAGCACAGGGCGTTGCTGCTCTTTTTACATCAAAAGCCGGGACTTTGTAGTTTGAGTTTTCCGGTCTGATTCCGCATAAATGAACAAAAACCGACGCCGGGGCAATTGATGCTCCGCCACTGTAATCCAAAAATGATTCAAGGGTGGCAAATCCATCGTGATAAATATCGTATATCATCGACTGTGCAAATGTTTCCATCGTCCACATCGGGATTTGAAACTGCTTCATCGTCTCGATCAGTTTCTTTTTCCAGGGATCATCGTTGTCGTATTCGTCAATCGAATTGATCCACTGATTAACCTCCTTCACGAACGATGCCCTTTCACTTTCAGCAATTTTCTGATTTTCTGATTTGTAATTATCAATTAAATCATCGATTGCACGCATAAACCGATAGCAGGTTTTGGCTGCCATGAATCGTTCTTCATCCCAAAAATTAGCCGCAATAAGGATATTTGGATGATCGATAATTTTTTCGAAATCCAATTGATTAAAAATAGTCAGATATGTATTGAGCTCTCTGTTCATCGTATATTTTGCCAAAAATAGAAGATTCGGATGGATTAATCAGAATGGGAATTCAAAAAATTAGCTATTTTCCTTAATAATTCGCTCTGAAGTCAATTTTGCTGATAAAAGTACAAGCGGAACACCATTTCCCGGATGGGTGCTGCCACCAACAAAATAGAGATTTTTGTAGCGATCGTGCCGGTTATGCGGCCTGAAATATCCCATCTGCATGATATTGTGACCAATGCTTCCGAATACCGATCCGCGTGCCACGTTAAATATCGATTTCCAGGCCATCGGTGTGTAGCAGATTTCAAATTTTATATGCTCCTCCAGATCATTAAACCCTTCATCCTTCAACCGTTTCAACACCTCAGTCCGGGCCAGTTTTTTTAAATCTTCCCAATCCTGAGGATTCTTTTCATTCAAATGACCGACCGGAACGATCACTGATACAGAATCCTCATTTACCGGAGCCGCAGTTGGATCAGTCCGAACCGGCGCATGAATGTAAAAACATGGGTTTGCAGATAACGAATAATCATTAAAAATAGCATTGAGACTCTTTTGATACGCTTCAGAAAGAAAAATGCTGTGATGCTCAAATTGCGGATAAGCCTTGCTAAGCCCCCAGTGAAAGACAATGGCTGAACATGAATAAGTTTTACTATCAAGTTTTTCCGATAATTTTCTGTCAGGCAATAAATTGCGAAAAGCATACGGCAGATCAGCATTTACAACGATAAGATCACTTTGAGCCGTAGTTTTATCAACAAAAATTAGCTGTTTTGCACGATTTCGGTCCGTATCGATCTTTTCTACAACTTTATTGAAAACAAATTTAACCCCAGCCACTCTCGCTTCCGATTCGAGCTTTTCGGCGACACGATGCATCCCGCCAATTGGGAATAGCGCCCCTTCGGTCAATTCAGTAGCCGGCAACATCGAAAAAAGGGCTGGTGCATTTAGTGGGTTTTGCCCGACATAAATATTTTGAAAGGTAAATACTTTTTGTAAGTTGCTATTTTTGAAAAACTTGCTAATGAAGGTCTGGTGTTTTAGATAAGTTTTTAACCGGATCAGCATCAGCATGTTTCCCGGTGTGGTAAATTCAAAAAGCGTGTAAAAATTGCGGGATAGCAGGTTTTTATATGAATCACGAAAGAACTTGTAACCTGTTTCAATATAAGCCTTATACCTAACAAAACTTCCAGGTTCCATCGCTTCAAGCTGAGGTTTCATCACTGCATCATCTTTCGAAAAAGTGAATTGCTCCCCATTCCCAAAATAGAGTTTGTAAATCGTTGAGAGATCCTTTAATTCAAAACATTCGTCAAAATTTAGTCCCAGGGATTCAAATACTGTCCGATAAATCGATGGCATTAATAGAATGGTCGCTCCGATATCAAACCGGTGACCGTCACGCAAGATCTGACCACACCGCCCTCCTGAGTGTGAATTTTTCTCAAAAACTGTTACATCAAAGCCATTCTTTGCCAGAATGATCGCAGTCGCCATCCCTGAAACTCCTGCTCCGACTAATAAAACTGTCTTTTTTCTCATTTATCAAACCTAAAACAAACCAATTTTCTATATCACTGAAAATTGTATTGGTCATCCGGAAACCGAAATCATTACACTTTAAGAATGTTTTTGTAGATAATTTGAAACGTCAAAACAAAATTCTTTCGCAAAGAAATATAGGCAACTGATTTCTATCCAATCGAAAAACTGATGATTAACTATTGTGCAAAATTATTCGGTTATATCAGAACCCGAAGATTTGGTCTTTTTAACTTGTTTATTTCCAATAATCAATCCCATCGATTTTTGTGCAAGTCGTTCTGTAAATCCAGAGGCAAACGCAATCGCAAAATAATCAAGAGGCTTTGAAATTGAAAAGGCAAAAAGTTTGATTCCTTCAGCAATCGAAGAGTGAAGTAACAGGAAAATGAAAACTGAAAAACCGGCTCCAATAAAAACCTTGCTAAAAACCATCACCTGACTGCTACTTATCTCCTTAATTCTGGATGAATGCGAAAGGTTTCGCGTAAACAGGATGGCGCTTGTTAGTGCTCCAAGTGTTCCAAAAAGGATGATACCCACAAGATATTCAACCGGATTTAAATTTTTTGCTAAATCATCACTAAAAGAAGGAATACAGATAAAAAAATAGGCAACAATTGATGTCAAAACCACAAAAAGTAATACAGATAATAACCAAAATAAGTTACGCGAAAGACGATTCATATAATACTGATTATTATAATCTTCGTCTTTTAGTTCAGCTGCCCGAAAGAGCACTTCAGGTGAAGGTACATCGGTAATCTCGTCTTTTTTTGAACACAACAAGCTGATAATCCCATCTTTTCTCCATTCATTCATCTTCTCTGCCTCCTTAACAAGGGCTTTTGCACAGGCAAGCCGTTCATGTTTGTCCATCGCAAAAAATTCATAACGCTGGGAGGTATGTAAACTTTTCCATCCTTCATCTATTTTATAGGCATCAAGAAATTCCTTTGCCTGAGAAAGTAGAGCTACTGCTGGCTTGATCCATTTTTCGTCTTCGCCTTTAGTATCAGAAATTCGCTTTTGAAGTTGCGGCTCAAAGACAGCGATATCTCCGGCGAGACGCGAATATCGCGGGTTGTATTCAAACGTCTTCATTCTATCTCTAAATAATCTCAGTCTTTTCCACATGGTTAATAATAATTTAAGTAGTTATTAAATAAAATATAGCCGTTTAAACTTCAGGAATGGGACGTGGTTTCTTGTTTATCGTGTTGACCGGCTAAAGCTTAAAGTCCAGAAAGTTACAATGCATTGTAGATTTATGCAAATAATTAAATGTTAATTAATGTTAATTTATTTGAAGCTGTCTCAGTTAAGCATTTACACAATGAACGGACTTAATGATGAAGCTATAAAAAATGGATCAACTTAAATCTTTAAATCCGAATTAGGTTAAATTTGCACCAAATCACTCAAATTAACATGAGAAAACTTGTATTCGCAACAAATAACGACCATAAATTGAGGGAGCTTAAGCAAATTCTTCCACCAGAATTCGAATTATTAAGCCTGAACGACATTGGATGCGTCGACGATATCCCTGAAACAGGAACAACACTTGAAGTCAATGCGGCACAGAAATCGTTTTATATCTGGAATAAATATGGAATTGACTGCTTTGCTGATGACACAGGACTTGAAATAGAAGCTCTTGGTAATGAGCCAGGTGTCTATTCGGCCCGTTATGCCGGCGAGGATAGAAGCGCGGTGGCTAACATGTTAAAAGTTCTGGCAAAAATGGCAGGCAAAACCAATCGTAAGGCACAGTTCAGATGTGTTATTTCGTTGGTAATTGACGGAGAGGAGAAACAATTTGAGGGAATTGTTGAGGGTAAGATACTCAGCGAAAAACGGGGAGATGCTGGTTTTGGATATGATCCTATCTTTATGCCCGATGGCTATAAACTTTCGTTTGCTGAAATGCCGGCTGATGAGAAAAACCAAATTAGTCACAGGGGACGAGCCGTAATGAAACTAATTGATTATCTGTTGGATTTAAAATAAACATATAAATTGACTTCGTCAATTTATCATCACTAACTATTGAATTGTTTGATGAAACTGAGAGCATTTATTTTTTTTGCGATAGGATTCTTATTTACACTGGGGGTTCCAGCAAATAATTGGCACTCATACCTGTCATATTATCAAATAATTGCAATTAGTCAAGGTGGTCAAAATATTTATGCAGCAACCGGGAACGGATTGTTTTCGTATAATCTGAATGACCATAGTTTTGAAACCAAATCACGGGTTGAAGGGCTATCGGACTCAGGGATTTCTTCCATTTGCTGGTCACAAACTAAAAGTGCTCTTCTGATTGGTTATTCGAACGGAAATATCGATCTGCTTTCGGGAAATACAATTTTAAATCTACCTGATTTAAAACTTAAAACATCAATCCCCAATAAATCAATTAATAATATTTTTTGCGAAGGTGATTACGCCTTGCTAAGCTGTGATTTTGGAATCGTAAAAATTAATTTGAAAAAGTGGGAAGTCGCTGAATCTTGGGTAATCGGACCTGATGCATCAACAATTTCAGTCAAAGAGCTTACGGCCGATGAGCATTATTATTGGGCGGCAACCGGGGCAGGAATTTTCAAAGCCGATAAAACCAATCCCAATCTTCAGGATTATCATAACTGGATTCTTCAGGATGTTCTTCCCTTCGCTCATAATCAGTTCAATTCAATTGCTGTATTCAATAATAAAATTTATACCAGCGATAATAGTGGCAAGGCCTGGTCATTTGATGGAATATCCTGGCAATCTGTCTATTCTGAAATACCAGGAATAAAAAAAATCAAAGCATTCCCTTCCACACTGGCACTTGTCTGCGACAAAAGTGTTGTTGTAATAAGTTCAAATAATCGTATAACAGTTTCAAATTATGGCTCACTTGTTCCGTCAGCTTCAAAAATTGCCCCTTCGGATGCACTGATTGATAATTCGGGCAATCTGTGGATTGGGGATCACATATTTGGATTGATCCAAAAAACGGGGGATAGCTCCTATCTTTCGGTAGTTCCATCAAGTCCTTCGAACAATAATTCACGTTGGCTAACTACCTCAGGAGGAAATCTATATATTGCGACAGGATCAGATAATGCTGATTCTGCCTCAATTCCTGCGGAGGTACACCGGCTAAAATACCAAAATTGGATTTCTATTAACGAGAACACTGACAGCAAATTAACGGGTTTAAAAAATATTACCAGGATTGCTCCGTCAACTTCAAATCCCAAACATTTTTGGGGCTCGACCCGCGGTGACGGACTAATTGAATTTTCCGGACAGAACACTGTAAAAATTTATAATTCAAATAATTCGCCACTCGAATCCTACAATGGTATTTGCGATATTGGAGGGTTGAATTATGATGCAACTGATAATTTATGGTTGACTAACTCATTAGGGAAAAATCAGTTGCATGTGATTAAACCAGATGGTACCTGGAAATCATTCAGTTATCCCGGAATCGATAATCAGTTTAATTCAGCAGGGGATATTCTTATTGCAAAAACCGACACAAAATGGATAATCGTCAATCATTCAGATCTTTTTGCACTTAGAACAAATAAAACCATTGACAATACAGGTGATGATCAATACAAAAAAACGTCGGTGCGAAGTAAGTTTTCGAACAGTTCAACAACAGTTATAAAAGGCTTCAACCAAATATATTCATTATCTGAGGACCAGGATGGCTTTCTTTGGGTTGGAACCGAGAATGGTGCCGTACTTTACACGAACCCTGAATCATTGTTTGGCAATAACGATTTTTATGGTGTTCAGCCTTCAGTTGATCTTGGTGATGGTCTGTTTCATCCACTTCTTGAAAATGAAAAAGTTAACACCATTGCAGTTGATGGAGGGAATCGCAAATGGTTTGGGACAACAAATTCGGGTGTGTTCCTTTTCTCGGCTGACGGATCGAAACTGATTAGCCATTTTAATGCTGATAATTCTCCTCTCTTTTCGAATAATGTTACAAGTATTGCGATTAATGGTCAGAATGGTGAAGTTTTCTTTGCAACCGCGCGTGGTCTGATCTCCTGGATGGGGGATGCGACGCAAGGGGATGATTCGTTTCAACATCTTTATGTCTGGCCAAATCCTGCAAGAGAAACCTATTATGGCAACATCACTATTGATGGGCTTACCGATGAATCATCTGTAAAAATAACCGACGTCGCCGGAAATCTGGTTTATAAAACGACATCAATCGGAGGGCGGGCAATTTGGAATGGAAAAACCCGGAACGGTCAGCGTGTCAATACAGGAGTCTATCTGATTTTTTGCAGCGATAGTCAAGGCAACCAGTCGCGCGTTATTAAACTGCTTTTTATCCATTAAACAATGCAACAAAAAACCCGGGGAATCGTATTACGCAGCCTTAAATATGGTGATTCAGGAGTGATTACAACCATTTATACTGAGGCATTTGGCAGGATGTCGTTCATCATGCAAGGGATTCACGGTAAAAAATCATCGGTAAAAAGTAATCTGCTTAAACAACTATTTCTCCTTGAGATGGAGGTTGATTTCAAGCCGGGCAGGGAATTGCAAAGGGTGAAAGAGATCAAAAATATTTCTCCCTTTGGATCGATACCATTTGGAATCGTAAAATCATCACAGGCAATTTTTTTGGCCGAAGTTTTAGAAAAAGTACTTCGAGAGGAAGAATCGAGACCCGATTTGTTTGAATTTTTGTTCAAATCTATACAGATTCTTGATTTATTGGAGGATGGAGTAAACAACTTTCATCTGCTATTTTTAATTCAGCTTACCCGATTTCTCGGATTTGCACCAGCAAACAATTATTCAGCTGATAATCTGTTTTTTGATATGATCGCCGGAAATTTTGTTCAATTTCCACCAGTCCATCCCTGGTTTTTGAAAAGCGATGAAAGTAAGATACTCGCTCAATTCATT